>OFFY01000086.1_pt1 | contig 87377 bp, 67 predicted proteins | sample 1521481 | NCBI WGS metagenome assembly OFFY01 (sample SAMEA3504117, study PRJEB24116) | mouse gut metagenome | biome: mouse gut; feature: mouse-associated habitat; material: faeces | place: Denmark | collected 2011
CAGGAGGCAGCTGTTATGCTGCCTCCTGACGGGGACTTTTTCTGCCGTATTACTACCGTATTTCTTCCTCATTTATATATTGTCTCCGACAGTCCCTGCATTGTCCTGCATATCCAATATGTACCTGCATATTTTTGCAAACTGTCTGTCTCATACCAGATCATCATTACATACAATCCAGATTCTCATGAAGGAGTCTGATTTCTGTTTCATTTTCCTTTATTGCCTCCGTATTATGAGGCACAGTCAACAATTCATTCAGCTTTGATGCGATGTCTGCAGCAATGTACACTACATCGGAAGTGTTACAGCTTGAATAACCTTCCTGTTTTTCGGAATTATATTCTCTGCTTCAAATATAGAATCCAACAATCTGATTTCATCATTATTCAGCCACATATACCTACCTCCGTGCATAAAACAGCAATTCTTCAATCTGTTTTTTGTGTTCGCCGCTTCTGCTCTGATAATTCACTCTGGGGATGATATAGGGTCTCTCATCATAAGCTGCAAACTCATTATTTTCAGCAAAGATGCCAAGCAGCTCCTCCCTGCCTTCATAGGATACCGTCTCTTTTCCATGATTCCAATGATTATTCTCATCATAGTAGCTTATGAGGACATGCTTCGACTTTATATTGGCAATTAGGTCTTTCATGGCAGGAATAAACTCATCCTTATAGCAATATTTAGAATTGAAATTATCCTGCATGTTCTGTCCGCGGACATATTTAAATCCCTTTGCATAAGCTAAAACATCCTCTATCTCATGATATCTGGCTATAAAATTCAGCATGTGATAATATGCGGAATACTGTCTGAAATTGTACGGTGGGTCAATATACAAAACAGTATCTTCCTGCCCCTGAAACAAGCGTGTTAACTTTTCATCCTTATACAATTCGTTGGCATCCTCTTTACAGATCAGATATTCTCTGCCCCCGCCGCCATATATATTCAGCATGATGGGCTTTAAAACCAGGGGCGCTTCGGCATTCGGATAAAGCTTATTGCGGTTGAAGTCATGAAAGGTACCGTTTACATTCGCATTAAGCGTTACCTCCTCTATCAGGCAGCACAATAATACATAAAACTCGTTTTCATTCACAAATTCAGAAAGCTTCCACTGCTTTATTACGGCTAATATTTTACCGACTTTTTTTGCATTATCAGCCGTAAAATAGTTTCTTTTTCCTTCCGTACCTCTGGCGCTTTTGTAAGTGGACTTTCCCCCGGTAACCGTATAATAATCAAAAAACAGCCTCTCCTCTTCAGACAAATCGCCGACCGGCAGCTGGTTTAGATATTGCAATACCTTAAGTAAAGGCATTATGCCATTTTCAAAATCAACATCATCGTAATAAGTATCCGCAAAGGTTTTTTCCCCCTGCACCTTCTTTTTTATATAGGTTTTCCATCTTTCTATTTCGTTTGTATCAAAATGAAATCCCCCACCTTCTATCTGTTCAAGAATTGCGGAAAATCGGGGAAATGTATTGTTTTCAATATATACCTTGCCCAATATATAGGAGAAATCATTCACGTCGTTGCTGACGACAGAAAATCCCCTCTGCTTAAAAACCTGCCCCACATTTGTTGTTCCGGAAAATGCATCGATCAGCACCCCCGCCTCAACACCCTTGCTCTTTAAGAATTCCTCAATCCCGTTTAATATATTTTTCTTGTTCCCTATATATTTATCCATCCGCCTGCTGCCTGCAAATAATTAGCAATTCGCTATTATTCATTTCCTTCCTATTAGACTCCTTCGCACTTAATTTTCGATACCTGTGCTCAAGATTTCTAACTTCTACCTTATTATAATACCTTTTGAGAATGCCAATCAGCTCGTCTCTTGTTACTACCCTTTTTCTTGTATCCTTGTCCGAATCATCTTCAGAATAACTCAGCACAACAGCCGTGCCGGTAGCGTGTATCTTTTCAATCACTTTTTCGAATTCGCCATATCCCCTGGACGGAATGCAATAATTAGACTGAAATCTATTCTCCCTGTATCTGCCGTTCATGATATGCATTTGGCCCCGGTACTTCTTGCGCTCCAGGTTCGGATAATCATACTTAACCAAGGTCTCTAACACATGGTAAAACCGCGAGTAATGGTCTATCGTATAGGGAGGATCTAAATAAAACACATCCACACCGCTCATTTCCGCTTTCTCAAGCAGCTCCATGGCATCCATGCAATAGGACTTATTCCCGCCAGAAAGAACAGCAACATGTCCAAGCTTATCTGACATACTGTCAAAAAAATCCGCCAGCGGCCGCTTTCGGTCTCTCATACACCGCTTGATGGCAAAGCTTTTTATATCCCCGTTTTCGTCTGTTACTTTTATCGGCTGTGCAAAGTTTTTCCCTACCGTACTCACAATTTCTGATACGGCGTGAATAAGGCAAACTAACAGCCCTCTATACTCATAATCACTGATCTCCTCCATATCATGCATTTTATCCAATACATATCTCACGGAATCGATTTCCACGCACTGTTCCAGGGAAAAATAGCTGTTCAAATAATACAGAGAAAACAGCGCAGCATATTGTCTCTGTTCTTTTAATGCTGTAATCGTTGCCCTGTCAAAGAATTTCAGCGCTTCACCGAAAACAGCCTCCGCAGTCTCTTTTTTACACTCCGTTAACTCTGAACCATCATAGTATAAATTCAAATTGCAAAGTTCTGCCAGTCCTTCATAATCCTCATTATCAAGAACTCTCTTCTCAAAGGCCAATGCCTGCCCGAAAATCTCAACAAGTTTTCCCTTATTATATCTGTAATAATCCGTTTCAATGATATCTTTATACCTTTTTGTTACGGATTCCCTCCCTTTATTGCAACACAACAGCACACCTGCTATCAGTTCCGCATAAGCCTGAACATCATTTGCATAAACAGTGTACCTGTTCGCCAGCTTATAGGAAACAACACCTGAACCCGAAAACAGATCGCAGACGACTCCGCCTGAAGGTATTATCTCTTTTATTTCATTCTCTATTTCATCCAGTATCTGCAGCTTACTGCCCAGGTACTGAATCACTCTTATATCTGATTCCAAAAGCGGTTCCACTCTTTCTGTGTTTGTTTTCGATAATACTACTACGCTCATGAAAATAATGAATGATTGTCCAAAACGAAGAGACAATTACTGTTTTGGGGTCATCCATGTCGATAACCAGGTTTCCTTCTTTGTCGAAGCACATTTCTATCTGCTTATACACAAGAAGTACATCATGCATTTTGGAGTTAAACTCGAGATCCTTGCGTTCAAGGTAATAGCTGATCTTATTGGGCTTTATCTCGTTGCCTTCCAAAATAATACGGACAGTGACATGGGAAATGCTTTTCAGGCCTGCTTCTTCACAGCAGGCCTGAATGTATTGCTACAGTGTGCTGTATGTCCACAGTTCCTGTGCCCTGCCCAGGTCTTTCGGCTTCGCGCATGCAACATTAAGTAAAATAAAGTCACCACAACAATTATCCTCTAGAGCGTGTTTGAAAAATAAAAATTGCACAATTTTCGGTGTAATATGGCCGCAAATACTTGGGGAAATCAGAGGCTTGATAAGTGCGTAAACTCAAGGACTTCTACGAATCCTTCCTTTGTAGACAACATGCGACTTCCACATGCACCGTCATCCCAAACATATCCGCCCCCCGGATCCGCCTCACCTCATACCCCCCATCACAAAGAATTCGCAAATCCCTCGCCAGCGTGGCCGGATCACAGCTCACATACACAATCCGCTCCGGCTCTGCTCTTAACATCGCCTCCAGGCATGCCCCATCGCAGCCTTTCCGCGGAGGATCCACCACGATTACATCCGGCCTCTCCTTTCCGCTATTCCTCTCATAAAACTCCGCCAGTACTTCCTCTGCCTTCCCCACGAAAAATTCCGCGTTTCCGATCCCGTTACGGACAGCATTTTCCCGGGCATCCTCTATGGCCTGAGGCACAATCTCCACGCCATATACTTTCCTGGCACTGCCTGCCAGAAAAAGTGAAATCGTACCAATCCCGCAATACAGATCCCAGACGGTCTCCCTCCCCGTCAGATTCGCATATTCTAATGCCAGGCTATAGAGCTTCTCTGTCTGTACAGGATTCACCTGATAAAAAGACAGTGGCGATATTTGAAATGTCAGCCCTCTTCCGGTAAAGGGATATTCTTGGCCAGTGATGGGTTCCCCTGGCCATTCAAAGAGCCCCCCTGATCTGGTCATATCCCGAACCCGAATCGTATCGGAAATAGTATCCTTCCCCCACAGAGTATGTATCTCCGTACCCATGATAACATTGGTCTTCTCTGTATTAACACTGACCGACACACTTGTCATGCCCTTAATCCGTGCAAGTTTACGCAACAGCAGCTCCTGCTTTGGCAGCCAGGTTCCCTCCGCACCACATCCTGACACATCCGACATTTTCTTGTTAATGACCAGACACACCATGATTTCTCCGCTGGCGAATCCCTTCCGGATCAAAATATGCCGCACAAGTCCCGTTCCTGCCGCCTCATCATATGCGCTGACATGATTTTGTCTCATGTATTGCACAATACAATCCAAAATCTCCTGATTCTCCGGTACTCCCAGCTGACAATCCGTATTAGGAATGATATTGTGGGTTCTCCCAGCATAAAATCCTGTGACAATTTTGCCGTTTTTATCGGTTCCCACCGGATACTGGGCCTTATTCCGGTATCGGAACGGCTCCTCCATCCCCATAATGGACTCCATACACCTGTCTATATCGTCCGGTTCAAAGCCGCCGATTCGAATCAAACTGTCCCGAATCTTCTTTTGTTTAAACTCCAGCTGTTTTTCATAAGAAAGGACCTGAAGCTGACATCCCCCGCACTGCCTGTGACAGGCACATTTCGCTTCCACACGAAAAGGAGAAGGCGCCACCACCTTCTCCAACCGGGCATAGGCATAATTCTTTTTACTCTTCAGGATCCTGGCTTCCACTGTATCGCCCACGACAGTATCCTTCACAAACAAGGTAAAACCATCTACCTTACCGATACCTTCTCCGTCGTTTCCGATATCACTGATTTCAACTACAACCGTTTCATTTTTTTGAAATTTCATGTCTGATCCCGTATCGTCTTTCCTTTCAACCTTACTTTTAATCCTGCCCTGTCGCTATGCCAGCTCCTCTGCCAGGGCTGTCAGTTGTGCTTCATTTTCGGATTTCATAGATGACATTATTGTCACAATGTTTTCGGCAAAAACGATATCCTTGCTTTTCTCAAACATTCCCCGCATCACCTTACCTGCCACCGGCGCCCAGGATCCGTTTTCAATCAAACCTATGGTGCGTTTCTGGTAACTATGCTCCACCAGCCGTGTGATAAAGTCATTCATAAAAGGATTAATACTCATATTATACGTATTGCATGCCAAAACCAGCTTTGAATAACGGAACGCATCTGCCAGGGCTGCTGCCATATCGTCTCTTGCCAGATCATAGACCGCCACCTGTATTCCTCTGTTCCTCAACAGCTCTGCCAGATACAATGCCGCCGCTTTTGTATGCCCATATACGGATGCATAAGCTACCGTAACCCCTTCGCTCTCCGCCATATAAGAAGACCAGGTATCGTATAATCCAATATAGTAATTCAGATTTTCTCTCAATACAGGCCCATGCAGGGGACAAATTATCTGAATATCCAGATCCGACGCTTTTTTCAGTACGTTCTGAACCTGCGGGCCGTACTTTCCTACTATACCAATGTAGTAACGGCGGGCCTCATCTGCCCATTCCTCTTCCGCATCCAGCGCTCCGAACTTACCGAATCCGTCTGCGGAGAAAAGTACCTTCTCTATAGACTCATATGTCATCATAACCTCCGGCCAATGCACCATGGGCGTGAAGATAAAATGCAATTGATGTTCCCCCAGAGAAAGCGTTTCACCGTTTGCCGCAGAGATCTTGTTCACTCCGTCCCCCATAGAAAAAAATTGATTCATCATCTTGAATGCCGAAGGCGTAGCCACCACCTGTACATCCGGATATTTTTCCAGAAACAGCGGAATATTTGCAGAGTGATCCGGCTCCATATGCTGCACTACCAGATAATCCGGTTTGCGTCCCTGCAGTACATTTTCCACATTGGTAATCCACTGCTGTCCAAATGCCTGATCCACAGTGTCCATCACCGCAATCTTTTCATCCATGATTACATAGGAATTATAGGCCATTCCATTGGGAACATGGTACTGTCCCTCAAATAAATCAACCTCATGATCGTTGACACCTACATAAAAAATTCCGTCTGTTACTCTCATAATCGTCTCCTTGCTTCCTCTTATATTTATGTTCGTCCTTTTATTCTTTCCAAATCAAAGAAGTCAATACCCTTTCGGCTATTCTTTTGTCGCTCTCAAATTGGACTCAAACAACCTGTTAAATCCCAGCCATCCCTGATTTGCACTGTTATTTTCCAGTATCTCCTTAAAAGTCTCCAGCTTGGCATCTGTGTCATCCGCATAATTCAGTGCCAAAGCTTCCATCAACGCCGGCAATTTCGGAGAACCATACTCATACTTACCATGATGCGCCAGGATACAATGCTGCAGCTGTGCCAACAGTACATGCGGAAAATCTTCGATTTCTGCCGCCTTCTCAGCCACCATCTGTGACCCCATAACAATATGGCCCAAAAGCTGTCCGTCATCTGTATAATCATTTTCCGGAAAAGGGGAAATTTCCTTCACCTTCCCGATATCATGGCACATTGCGGCGGTGAGCAGTAAATCTCTCTTCAGCACAGGATAAGCCTTACAATAATAATCACATAATTTCGTCACACTCAAAGTATGTTCCAGCAAACCGCCCACAAACCCATGATGTACGGTTTTTGCTGCAGAGGAATGCCGGAAAGCCCTGACAAAGGCCTCATCCCTTATAAAAAAGGCTTCCAGCAGCTGTTTCAGCCATGTATTCTGGATACTTTGTATGAACCCTTTCAATTCTCCGTACATGACACCAATGTCTTTTCCGCTGACAGGCAAATAATCCGCCGGATGATATTCACCCTCTCTGCAGACACGGATACGCTTGATATTCACTTGCAGATTCCCTTGAAAATTATTCACGTCTCCATGCACCTCTATATAATCCAGAGCATTGTAGTTTCCGATCCCCGGATTATTGGGCTCCCACACCTTTGCATCAATGGTTCCCGTCTTATCCTGCAAAATCACATTTTCATAAGCCTTCCCGTTTTTGGTCACTGCTGCCTGTTTATGCTTGCAGAGATAAATGTCAAAAATTCTGTCCCCTTCTTTTAATTCCCTGATAAACTTCATCTAATTTACTCCTCCCAGCTCAACGCTGAATTCCATCTCTTTATATTCCTCCTGCGCCTGGCGCATTACGGTCACTGTTACCACCTGTCCCGGTTCCATCTGCATCAAAACATTGCTGTATGCGCTGAAATTAACAACGGCTTTGTCGTCCAGTGCAGTAATTACATCTCCTCGCTGAATCCCCTCCTGCATAGCCGGGGAATCCATTTCTATGTCCTCCACATATGCCCCGAAAGGCATCCCCAGCTCCTGGTTGGCCTCCCTTGGCACATCCCCTCCCAGAATTCCCATATAGGGAATTGTGGCGGCATTGGACATTTTCTCCACCGTCCTCTGCAGCTCTGTAATACCATAAGCCGAAATCAGATTTTTCATATCGGAAGCGGTTTTATTGTTGGTTATAATCCCCAATAACTGTCCGTGCAGATCAAAAAGCACTCCGCCGGCATTCTGACTCCCGTTGATATCCGTCAAAATCAATCTGTAATTTCTGTCCGTCGCAGACACTATCCCTGTGGACGAGGTTATGATGCCGTATCCCACCGAATGACTGGTTCCCATAGGACTCCCCAATGCCACCACAGGAGTTCCCGCCAGATTCCTTCCGCCGGAAGAACCAAACGAAACAATGGGAAGAGAATCCTCTGTTTTTATCTTATCGGACAGGCTCTCCAAATCAACCGACAGTACCGCCAGATTTGTAGCACTATTATGCTGTTTGATCTGTGCCTCTGCCTGCGAATCATCGTAAAAAGTTACCACCAGCCTCTCTGCTGACATAACGGCGGAATAATCCGTCAGGATCAACAGTTCAATTCCGTTTTCGGATATAATCACTCCCGAACACTGATTTTTACTCTCCTGTATGCTGTCCATCCAGTCAAAACCGGAAGTAAGCGCCGTAACAGTCACCATATAGCGGTTCAGCCCCTCAACATATTCGGCCATAGCGCCATATAATTCTCTATAACTCTCCAAATCCAATGTCACCTGGGCCAGGATTTCTTCGATCTGCTCCTCTCCCAGCATAACAGCCGTTTCTTCCCCTTTCTCCGGTTCCGAGGCTGATTCCTCCGGTTCCGGTGTAGGGCTGGGACTTTCCGTCGGAAGATTTTCCGCCAGCATCTCTTCCGGCGACATCTCTTCCTTATCTTCCGGAAATACCACTATCTCCACCTGCGGTTCCTCTTCCGGGTTCAGCCAATTGCTTATCACCGGCTCCAACACAAGAAAAGTAACACATGCCACCAATCCAAAGATAATCGCCATGGATATCGTGATTAGCGTCCTTCGAATCAGCTTCTTTTTATTTACCGGTTTTACCTTGATCTTCTCCACCATGAAATCGCTTTGATTCTTTTGTTCTAAATCCGGCATATCCTCCCCTTTCATCCTCTTTACGGAATGAACTCCGATTCCATTCATAAGTATACAGAAATATGCGCAGAAAGTAAAGTACCGCAGACGCTTTTATAACAAAACACCGGCACCGTGAAATCAATCTTTCACGATGCCGGCGCCTAATTTACAGTTGATTAAAATGCCTTTTGCACTGCCTCGGCCAATTGCGCCTCTTTTCCGGAAATATCCGCCACCAGCTTAAACTGATTCCTGGCTCTGTCCAGGTTATGATGCTCGCGGTGAATCTTAAAATAGGTATCTCCGTTCAGATAATCTGTCAGGAACCGGATTCCGCACTCATATGTCATCAGCTTCACAGACAAAGGCAAAAGTGCAATCTCATCTTCCGTCAGAGCATCCTTCATCTCGCTCAGATATCCCCTGACAAAAGCTTCGAAGGCTTCCGTTTCAAACCATACCTTCTCCAGATCCACTTCATCTTCCGCTGCAGTTGAACCGCCCATGCGCAGCGCATCCCCGAAATCATACAACGCGCTTCCCGGCATCACCGTGTCAAGATCGATGACGCAGACAGCCTTCCCGCTCTCCTGGTCAAAGAGGATATTATTGATTTTCGTATCATTATGAGTCACTCTGACAGGAATCCTGCCTTCCTCCATCCCCTTTACCACACTTCCGGCCCAGGAAGCGTTCTCCAGTGCGAAATCGATTTCCTTTTTCACACTTGCCGCCCTTCCTGCCCGATCTTCCCGTATAGCCTCTTTCAATGCTTCTATACGTTTGGGCGTATGGTGAAAATCCCGAATCGTCTCATAAAGCTTCTCCACAGGAAAATCTGCCAGAAGCTTTTGAAAATGTCCGAAGCCCACTCCCGCTTCATACAAATCCTTTGCTGTTTTGCTGTTTTCTATAGTTTTTGTCCCCTCCACAAACCGATAGACACGATATACATTATTTTCGTCGACTTTGAAATATTTACCGCCCTCTTTTGTGGGAACCACGGTCAAAGTCTCTCTGTCCGCATCTGCGCCTGCGGCTGCAATTTTTTTCCGCAGAAAGGCAGTCACATTTTCAATATTATCCATCAATTCATCCGGATTGGTAAAAATGGAGGTATTGATCCTCTGCAGGATATAACGGGGCATGGTAACAAGATAGGTATCATTAATATGTCCGTTCCCATAGGGCTCCGCATTTGTCATAATCTCAAAATGATTCAGTATTTCGTTCCTTGTCATTTCACTGTTCATAGTATATTTCCCCACTCCTTCTATCGTTATCTAATTATCTATACAAACTTGTTCGGCTCTCGCCGGCTGCCGCATTCCCACAGCTGCCCGGTTTATGCGCACCCTCACATCATATGCCATTTTCCGCCGGTAAAATCAGGAATCTCCACCACTGCCCCACCCTTTGCAATGGACGCCTCAGACAATGCCGTAACCGCCATCCAGCTGGCCGCATCATAGACATCCACAGGCATGGGAGCGTCCTCTCTCAGATTCCGGAAGAAAATCTCGAATTCCAGCCAGTCCATTCCGTCGTGGCCGCCCTTGACGCCTTCCTCAATATACTTCTTCCAGACAGGATGATCCCACTCCTCCTCATAAGCTTTCGCATTTCCCACACAATGCTTCAGCCAGTCAAAGTCATGTGCCTTGTCTTCCTTCCTGTCCAGAAATACAGAATCTGTAACTTCCTCATACATGGCCCTGGTCCCTCTCACCGTGAAATTCCGGCTATAGTATCTGGGCAGCGTGGTATCCAGCGTCAGTACAATGGTCTCTCCCCTGGCACATTTGATCACTGTGGTTACCACATCTCCCTGAGCAAAAGTCTGGTTTCTCAGGAATTCGTCATCAGGCTTGTTCTCCTTTATAAATTCTCTCAACCCCGCTGACTTGGAAGCCGTGGAAGAAAGCGTCAGCATACGATTGCCATGATTGATATCCAGTACCTTGGCAATGGGTCCCAGATCATGTGTGGGATAATTTTCACAATTTCTGCTCAGGTAGTTCCGAAGCCTGTAATGCCGGTTTTCTTTCCCGAAAGAGATTTCATCCCGCAGGTCATGCTGATATCCGCCCGCGCAATGTACCACCTCTCCGAACAATCCCTTTTTCACCATGTTCAGCACCATCATCTCCCGCCGTCCGAAGCAGCAGTTCTCCAAAAACATAAACGGCGTACCCGTCTTCTCATATGCCTCCACAAGGTCATAGCAATGCTTTAATTCATAGGCCCCGCCCACTTCCATAGCGACTGCCTTTCCTGCGTACATGGCCGCAAGCGCGATCTCTACATGACTCTCCCATGCCGTTGCAATGATGATCGTATTTACATTTTCATCTTTCATCACTTCATGATAATCCAGATATACAGCCGGTCTGGCCTGGCCTGCCTTTTCTACGGCATCCGCAGCTTTCTCTGCTCTATCCTCGTATTCGTCGCATACTGCAGTGATATGTTCACCCTGCCCCAAGACATCATACGTCATTAAACCATAACCTCTGCCTCCCAGCCCGATAAAGCCAATCTTAATGTCCTTCATTGTTGCTCCTCCGTTTCTCGCTGCACACTGGCTGCACATAATCCCGGGAATCGCCCAGAGTCTTCGATATCCCTTTACATTATTTGTCTCTAGTGGTATGATATCATTATAAAAAGTATATATCTATATCAAAATAGCTCATTAATATGTATTTTTGGCTCAACAGAAGAAAACGGGAGGATATTATGCCCTGGCTGGCCTATACCATCAAAGAACAAATTCGAATCACTGACCTGTATTCTCTTTTTGAAATACATTATGACAACGGCTATGCATTTCCGGGTGAAACCCATAATTTCTGGGAATGTCTCTATGTGATGAAAGGTGAAGTCTGCGTCTCCGGCAATGAGCGTGTCTACAACCTCTCCCAGGATTCCATTATTTTCCATAAGCCGCTGGAGCTTCACAAATTTATTGTAAATGGCCAAAACGGTGCCGATCTGTTGATTTTCTCCTTTACGGCCGAAGGTCCCCTGACCTCTTATCTGGAAGAAAAAGTATTTGAATTATCTGACGCACAAAAAGAGATCATCTCATCCATGCTCTCTTTCCTGCATAAAAGAAACAATACAAAAAACAGTCCCGCGATAGCCCAATCCTATTTGCAGCCATTTCATGTCCTGCCCACTTACTCCCAGATGCTGGTTACTTACCTGCATCAACTGATACTCTCCCTGGCTGAAACGGGTTCCGTTTCCTCCGTTTCGGATGCCCCGGACGCCATCACTTTCCGCCGGGCCATCAGTTATCTGAACAGCAATATTCACAGGCAGCCCTCTGTTCCGGAGATAGCCCGGTTCTGCAATATCAGTGAAGCAGGTATCAAGCGCATCTTCGACAAATACGCCGGAATCGGCATTCACAAATACCTGCTGAAGCTGAAAATCAAGGCTGCGGCAGAGCTTCTTCAAAAAGGGGAGAGCGTCTCTTCCGTGGCGGAAAATCTGGGATTCAACTCCCAAAGCTACTTCTCCCGGGCTTTCAAGCGGGAAACCGGCCTTATGCCCTCCAGCCTCAAGTAATGACTGCATAAAATCCGCTGTCAAAATGATTCGGCATCCCGCCGCGATATTGAAACCTGGCTGAAAATATGTTACTATTTGCTTGGATGCACAAACTGATCGACGGCTCGTTTGCCCTGGCAACCGACAAACATGCTAAAGGAGCACAATATGAACGAAAAAGTATTAACAACCTTAGAATATACCAAAATTCTGGAAATGCTGGCGAACAAAGCCAACTCCGAACCGGGCAAAAAGCTCTGCCGTGAGCTTGCGCCTTCCACAGACATCGAAGAAATCCGCAGAAACCAGCGCCAGACAGCGGACGCCCTGCGCAGGCTGTTCAAGCTGGGGAGTACCTCCTTCGGCAACAATAAGGATCTGGGCTTCACCATCCGCTCCCTGGAAATCGGCTCTCCCTTGTCCATCCCGGAACTGCTAAGCATTGCGGGTCTCCTGGACAATGTATCCCGCGTGAAAAATTACGGCAGACGGGACAGGGACGATGACCCTCTGGACACCCTGGACGAATATTTCGAACAGCTCACACCCCTGACGGGTCTTGCCAACGAAATCCACCGCTGTATCCTCTCGGAAGAGGAAATCGCCGACGATGCCAGCCCGAAGCTGAAAAATATTCGCCGTTCCATGCTGCAAACCAATGACAAGATCCACAGTCAGCTCACCTCCATGCTGGGCGGCTCTTACCGCACTTACCTGCAGGATGCCGTCATCACCATGCGTAATAACCGCTACTGTATCCCCATCAAGGCGGAATATAAGGGACAGGTCAACGGCATGATTCACGATCAGTCTGCCACCGGCTCCACCTACTTCATTGAGCCCGCCGCCGTGGTAAATCTGAACAATCAGCTGCGGGAATTAGAGCTTGAGGAAAAGGAGGAAATCGGCAGAATCCTGGCAGACTTAAGCGCCCAGGCCGGAGCTCACACAGAGGAACTGAACGCAAACCTGAAGATCATGACTTTACTGGACTTTATCTTCGCCAAGGCAGAGCTTGCCATGGACATGAACGCCACGGAACCTTTGTTTAACGAGGACAAATACATCAACATCCGCAAAGGCCGGCATCCTTTATTAAATAAGAAGAAAGTCGTCCCCATCGACATCAGCCTGGGTCAGGATTTCGACCTGTTAGTCATCACCGGTCCCAATACCGGCGGCAAGACCGTGTCCCTGAAGACCGTAGGGCTCTTTACCCTCATGGGTCAGGCCGGGCTCCATATTCCCGCGTTAGACCGATCGGAATTATCCGTTTTTACGGAAGTCTATGCGGATATAGGAGATGAGCAGAGTATAGAGCAGAGCCTCTCAACCTTTTCTTCCCACATGAAGAGAATTGTCCATATCATGGAACATGCGGATGCGGATTCCCTCTGCCTTTTTGATGAATTGGGAGCCGGAACCGATCCCACGGAAGGCGCAGCCCTGGCCATTGCCATCTTAAGCTACCTTCATGACAGAGGTATCCGCACAATGGCTACCACCCATTACAGTGAGCTGAAGATTTACGCCCTCTCCACCTCCTTTGTGGAGAATGCCTGCTGTGAATTCAATGTAGAGACCCTGCAGCCCACTTACCGTCTGCTGATCGGCATTCCCGGCAAGAGCAACGCTTTCGCCATTTCCTCCAAGCTGGGACTTTCAGAGGAGATCATCAATTCCGCCAGAGAACAGATCGGCAATGAGGACAAAACCTTCGAAGACGTTATCTCCGATCTGGAGGCCAGCCGGGTGACCATCGAGAAAGACCGGCTGGAAATTGCACGGTATAAGGAAAATATCCGCAACCTCCAGGAACAGCTGAAAAGCAAAAATGAAAAAATAGACCAGGCCAAGGATCGGATTCTGCGGGAAGCCAATGAAAAAGCCCGGGAAATCCTTCAGGAAGCGAAAGAAATTGCGGATGAAACCATAAGAGATTTCAACAAAGCAGGTTTGGGTGCAGATATCAAGGATCTGGAGAAAAAACGCCAGAAAATCCGCGATAAAATCAACGAGAAAAACGAACGCCTCTCTGTGAGCGGCAGCCCCTTAAAAGCCCCGGAAAAGAGAACCGTCGATCCAAAAAAATTGAAAAAGGGCGATTCCGTCAAGATTGTCTCCATGGGGTTAAAAGGCACTGTCAGTACCCTGCCTGACGCAAAAGGCGCTCTCTTTGTCCAGTGCGGCATTATCCGCACTCACACCAATGTGAAGGATCTGGTTTATGCGGAAGAAGAGACTCTCACGGCTCCGGCTCCCCAGCGTAGCGGAGGTTCCGGCAAGATGAAGATGTCCAAGACCCTGTCCATCTCCACGGAGATCAACCTGTTGGGCAAGACAGTGGACGAAGCCCTCTCTCTGCTGGATAAATATCTGGATGACGCCTATCTGGCCCACCTGCCCAGCGTCCGTGTGGTCCACGGCAAAGGAACCGGCGCCCTGCGCAACGCCGTCCACGGACATTTAAAGCGTCTGAAATATGTGAAGGAATACCGCCTGGGCGAGTATGGGGAAGGCGATTCCGGCGTTACAATTGTAACCTTTAAATAAAACTTTATCAGAAAGGAAGCTCACGCTATGGCAGTGAAACAGAAAATATTAATTGTGGATGATGACAACAACATCGCCGAACTTATCGCCCTTTATCTGACCAAGGAATGTTACGAAACACAGATCGTAAACGACGGCGAATCCGTACTTCCCGCCATGGAGAGCTTTTCGCCCAATTTGATCCTGTTGGACATCATGCTTCCGGGTATAGACGGATATCAGGTCTGCCGCGAAGTACGTTCGAAATATTCCGTACCTATTATCATGCTTTCTGCCAAAGGTGAGGTTTTTGATAAAGTATTAGGACTGGAACTCGGCGCCGACGATTATATCGAGAAGCCTTTTGACTCCAAGGAGCTGGTGGCTCGGGCCAAAGCCGTACTGCGCCGCTACAAACCAGCCTCTGCCGCCCCTGCCGGCTCCGATGAAAAATGTGTCCAATATGCGGATCTGTCTGTAAACCTGACCAACTATTCGGTTCTCTACAAGGGCCGGACAGTGGATATGCCGCCCAAGGAACTGGAATTGCTGTATTTTCTGGCCGCCTCTCCGAATCATGTCTTCACCAGGGAACAGCTGCTGGATCAGATCTGGGGATATGAATACATTGGCGACACCCGCACTGTTGACGTACACATCAAGCGCCTCCGTGAGAAAATCAAAGATCATGCCAATTGGAAAATCAGCACGATCTGGGGTATCGGTTATAAATTCGAGGTACGCAATACATGAAAAAAACTCTCTACCTGAAGTTCATACTGGCCTATTTTATCTTCGGAATATTCAGCTTCATCATTGTCACTACCTTTGTTCCCAGTATGACCACGGAGCATCTGGTGCGAGATAAGGCGGAACACCTCTATATAGAGGCAGTCCGCATCTCAGACACCTATGCCACCGGGCTCTACACACAGGAAATAGACCTGGAAACCGTAAAAGACCAGCTGGATTCTCTGGCGGTCTACCTGGATTCTACCATCCGTATCATCAATCCTTCCGGCAATATGGTATTGGATACGGATCTTCCTTTGAATGTAGAAGAAGTCGTTAACATTGAGAATTTTGATCCCACTGCAACAAGCGGTTCCTACTATATGGTAAATGATTTTTTCGGGAACTTTGAGTCAGATGTAATCAGCGTCTTCTCCCCGATTACCTCTCTCTATATGGTAAAGGGTTATGTAGTCATTCACTGTGATATGGCGAAAATCCAGGCATCCTGCAATGCTATGTTGAACATTTCCTATATTACGCTGGTGATTCTTCTATTGCTGTCGCTGATTATTCTGATCTTTTTTACCGAAATGGTGTATATTCCTCTTCGGAAAATTACTTACGCCACAGAGCAGTACGCTGCCGGAAATATGCATTATGAATTTCAGGTAGAAAGCGACGACGAAATCGGTTATCTGGCCACCTGTCTGAACTATATGGCCAGTCAGATTGCCGGGGCTGAAGATGACCAGAAAAAATTTGTGGCAAATGTATCCCATGACTTCCGTTCGCCTCTGACTTCCATCAGGGGGTATTTAGACGCCATGATCGACGGTACCATTCCTCCCGAAATGCATGAAAAATATCTGAATATCGTGTTAAATGAAACCGAGCGTCTGACAAAGCTGACCAACAGTCTGCTTTCACTGAATAATTTAAACACCAAAGGGATGCTTCTGGACCGCACGGCTTTCGACATTAACCATATCATCCGCACAACAGCCGTTTCCTTTGAAGGAACCTGCCGTAAAAAGACCATTGTTATAGAAATGATTCTCACAGGAGACGAGCTCTATGTATATGCCGATATGGAAAAAATCCAGCAGGTGCTCTATAACCTGCTGGATAACGCCATCAAATTCAGCCATCCGGACTCTGTGATCAAAGTGGAAACTTCAGTGAAAAATAATAAATTGTTCCTGTCCGTCAAAGATACCGGAATCGGCATTCCGAAAGACGATCTGAAGTTAATCTGGGATCGCTTTTACAAATCGGATCTATCCCGGGGACGGGATAAAAAGGGAACCGGGCTGGGTCTCTCCATCGTAAAGGAAATCATTAACTGCCATGGTGAAAACATCAATGTCATCAGCACAGAAGGTGTGGGAAGCGAATTCATTTTTTCTCTTCCTTTGGCCGAGGATGAGGAAGACTAAGCCTGACCGACGCCCGCTCCATAGCCTTACACACAGGACGGTACAGCATCAGCATCAGTACAAAATTTCCTACGCCATGGGCAATATCCCAGGGAATCCCTGCTACCCACCAGACAAATCCGGCCTGCAGCCCACCCAGCCAACCGCTGTCTGTCATTCCGATCACCACATAGGGAATGGCACACAGAAAGCCGAAGGACAACCCGAAGGCTGATGAAAATATGCTCCAGAACCACACTGATTTCTGCTTTCTGAACAGCCAGGCCAACCCGGCCAGCAGGGGCCATGCATATAGATACATGACCCACCAAAGCCCGAACCCATAAAAAGCTCCTTCTATAAAAATAAACACCGGTACCGCAAATAGAATTCTCCATCTGAAAAAAAGCGTAAACAAAATAATCCAAAAACTTGTAAGCTCTATATTGGGCATAAATCCCAAGGCCACCTTGCTTACTTCGATGAGAGCCACCATCGCACCGATCAGAGCGATGTCTCCGGCAGACCTTTTATTCCGTTCTCCTCTTGTTTGCTTATCCATACCATCCGGCACTTCCTTCTGATTACTCTGTCGTATAAACGATTGAAAAGGTATCTCCGTCCGCCACCGGCTGGGTGTCAATTCCATTATTACAATACTCTCCGTTTACATAGAAGGACCAATAAGCCCCGTTTGCATTATAATCGGCAGTCAAACCGTTCACGGTATCCACCATCATGCCATACTCGCTCTCTGTACCGGAAAAGGTTAACCCTTCCGCCTCTTCCATGGCCTGACGCAGGTATTCCGCATCTGTTTTCAGTTGATAATCGTTCGTTTCCTTTTCCTGATTCACTACCTCAATGGTAATTGACTTTTCGCCCTCCACAGGCTTCTCCCGGAATACATTATAGATCACTGCCAGAAAAATGATCACCGCAGCTAATGCTGCTACTCCAAGAATTACTTTCTTACTGCTGCTGTTTTGCTTTTTGGTTTCCATAGCTTCTCCATTCCGTGATGTATGTCACCACAATTTTCTTTCAGTGAATGACACCGGATATCCTCCAAAATTTGCTGAAACTATGACAGCAGGTCAAAAAGCACGCATATAAAAACTCCCGCGCTATCGCAGGAGTTACCGTACTTTAATAATGAAAAGAGAACACTCTTCTTTCCACCTGTCCGTACCAGCCAATTCCTCGTGGCTACCCAGTACACACTGCAGGCAGGTCTTCTGACTTGAGTATCATCACTCCGCTTCGTCTTCCCAGGCTTGAGCCCAGTGACATATAACGCTTTCTTTGGATTTCATTTACCATTGTCCAGTTTGCGTCGGAAACGTAGCTCCTCTCTCACAGCGACGAGATCGTGCAGGTCTTTCACCTGCTTCCCTTTTCACCGAACCAAATAGTATAAAGACACTATTCTCCGGCACCTGCAGTGTTTCTATTCACTTGCGTCACTATTCTAGCACAATGTTACTGCCTTGTCAATCATCTGTACACATTCCTGAACTTTGGGCATATCCGCCTCAACCAGATTCGCCAGCGGTTTCCTGACTCCGCCCAGGGACAGACCTTCCCGCAGATCCATTACTTTCTTTATTACCGCATACATATTTCCATGGCATCCGCACAATGCATAGATGATTCGGCAGGCCTCATTTTGTATCTGCTGAGCCTTGGGAATATCTCCCCTCTTCACCGCATCATAAATCGCCAGATACAATTCCGGCATCACTCCATATGTACCGCCGATTCCGCCGTCGGCTCCGATCGCCAGACCGCTGACCAACTGCTCGTCAGGACCATTCATTACCACATGTCCCTCTCCTCCTGCATCCTTGAACATCTGGATGTCCTGGGTAGCCTCCGAGGAATTTTTAACGCCGATCACTCTGGGATTTTTCAGCATTTCACGATACAATGGCAATGTCAATCTGGTACCGGACAGCTGAGGAATATTGTAGATGATAAAATCCGTATTCGGCGCTGCCGCAGAAATATCGTTCCAGTACTGCGCCACAGCATGATCGGGTAAATGGAAATAAATCGGCGGAATGGCGGCAATGGCATCCACGCCCAGAGACTCGGCATGTGCCGCCAGTTTTTCACTGTCTTCCGTATTGTTACAGGCCACATGAGCGATTACAGTAAGCTCCCCTCCCACTTCATCCATTACGATTTCCAAGATCTTCTTCCGCTCTTTCTTGCTCAGATAAATGCACTCCCCCGAAGAGCCGCACACATATAATCCCTTGACACCCTTGTCCGCCATATGCCTTGCCAGCTCTCTGGTACGCTGTTTGCTGACCTTACCGTCCTCCTCATAGCAGGCATAAAATGCCGGAATAATTCCCTGATACTTTTCTACTTTGCTCATACTCTCCTCCTGTTTCTGTATTTATTCTGTTTCAGTTCCCAATCAATTCTTCCAGGGAATAAACCTTAAGTTCAATGGCATATTCCTCATATTCATACCAGAGCGCAATATCTCCGTTCGGCAGCTCTGTCAGACAGCTATAGTAAAATGGCCCCTGATTCACGGAATAATGATATTTCCAATCCACTTTCCCATTTTCTCCCACCAGGCCCACTGCAATTATTCCGTTCACTCTGTGATAGGGTTCTTTATCGCCTCCGGGATAACTTGCCACCAACACAGGCATGCCGTCAATTCTGCGGGAATAATTTATCACGGAAATCATGCAATTTCCACAATAGCCAAGTCCGGACTCTCTGCTGTATGCACTCCAAGTCTCCCCGCCATCCTTACTGTCCGCATAAATGATCTCCTGAACCATACTTCTGGAGTACATTCGCAGTGTCTTGTCGGGAAGTTCCACAATCTGGGATTCAGAAGATTTGACTAAACTACCATCCTCTCTGTATCCTGTCTCTTTTGCCCGTTGGCCCCGTCTCCAGGTCTCTCCCTGATCCTCCGTAAAAATAACGCCGGAAAATTCTGTCCCCAGATTGTTGTCATAAATGGGAATAAGCACCCTCTCTTTTCCCTCATACTGACAGCAATATCCTCTGCCCGGACATACTGCCGTAAATCCGCGGCTCCCGATCTGACTGCTCACGTCCTGCATCTTCCCCCATGTCCTGCCACCATCCCTGCTGATACGGCACACGATATGAAACGCAGGATATACCTTGATCGGAGCGGCTGCAAAAAAGACGTTTGCATGCACCATGTGGGATGTCTTTCTTCCCTCTCCGTCCAGCTGAGTGATCATCACCTTTTCAAGACTGCCGTTTTGCCGTTTGTATAAATACCATTCATCATCCAGCACATATCCTTTATAGGGTTGTCCATCCCGTATTCGCAGCACAGGAAGATATCCGTCCTCTCCTGGCTCTCCCGCATAATAGGGGTAGGTCTCCTCATTTAATTCCACAGTCTCCCCACAGGTATAAGTCTCTAAATCCTTCAGCGCAAGCCTGCCGTTCGCATGTCTTCCGGATTGCTGACCACACACAATTCCCTCTCCCCAGACTCCGACAAAGGCCGGACACAGATCTGCCAACAAATACAGATTCCCCCGGTCATCCTGCGCAACAACCGGGTCAATGAATCCTGCGCTGAAAATACATCTGTCCGATCCGTCTTCCACATCCTCGAAATGATTGACAAACTGCCGCTCCCAGCTTTCGGCTCCGTCAATAGACAGCGCTGCCACCGTCTCCAGATTCCCCGCAGCATCCAGGCCGTGATTCCAACGCGCATCACAGACAGCTAGCAATGCCCCTTCCTTTGTGGTCAGCATCGCCGGAATCCGAAAACATTTGCTTCCCATACATTCTTTCGGAAAAGGTTCCGTTATATTCCGCCTCATAATCCGCCTCACTTTCCTTAAGCGCCGGTCTATACGATTACAAAATTTCCCCTGCACCGATCCTGTTCAGGAAAGATACAAGGGAATACTGTTCCTGCAAAATACATTTATATTACTTTTACCAGATTCAAGTCCTCATCCGCCAGGAGCACATCTGCCCGCTTACCCGGCGTCAGAGAACCCACTTCATCATAAATGCCAATGCTCTTTGCAGGATTCATAGTGGCTGCGGCAATTGCCTCCTCTTTCGCAATGCCGAAGGACACCGCCGTACGCATACAGTCATAGAGATTGGTGGCCGAACCGGCAATCGTACCGTCTGCCAGCGTAGCCAGCTTTCCGTTGACTGTCACCTGCTGCCCGCCCAAATCATAGGTACCGTTCTCCATCCCAGTCGCCCGCATGGAATCACTGATCAGAACGATTCTCTCCGGGAACAGCTTAAATGCTGCCCGAACCATGCTCTGGTGCACATGGATTCCGTCGCTGATGATCTCTGCCATGCAGTTCTCATCTTCCGCCGCTGCGCCAATCATTCCGGGCGCACGATGTCCCAAAGGCATCATTGCATTGAATAAATGGGTTACATGATTTGCCCCCGCCTCCAGAACCGCCTTTGCAGTATCATAATCCGCCCCGCTGTGTCCGATGGAGACAGATACTTCGTCATGAAGCTCTTTCGTAAATTCTATTGCACCTTCCGCATTGGGGGCTAAAGTCACCAGACGGATCAGATTCCCACAGGCCGCATTGCACTCCCTGAAAAAAGCTACGTCCGGCGCCATGATACATTCCGCCCTGTGCGCACCTTTTTTGTCCACATCCAGGAAGGGGCCTTCCATATTGATTCCGGCCACATAGGACCTAGGAGCTTCATCCGTCTTCTGCTCTTTGGAAAAGCCTCCCATAGCATGGAAAATCCTCCGCAGCTCTTCTTTGTCGATGGTCATGGAAGTAGGGCAATACGAAGTAATGCCATGAGCATACTCATAAGCAAGAATTTTCTTCAGCCCCTCCATATCGCCGTCAGAAAAATCATGTCCCACCGCACCGTGACTGTGGACATCAATCAGACCAGGCAAAACCAACAGCCCTTCCGCATCCACTTCCGTTTTGTCCGTTACCTGATCAGGACTCTCTACAATTTTGCCGTCCTCTATATATAGATCCTTTTTTGCAAAGGTTTTATCCTCCTGATAGACCAGGCCGTTCTTAATTATCATAGATCATATCCTCCCAACCGGTATTCTTCCGGATCAGAGACAATGCGGCTTCATCCGCAATTACCACTACATCGCTGTGAAGCTGAAGCACGGAAGCGGGTACCTGAGGGGTTACCGGTCCGAAACAGGACTCATAGAGAGCCTTCGCCTTCCCCTCCCCTGAAGCCAGCAGCAAAACCTTTTTCGCAGACATAATATTCCCGACTCCCATTGTCAGAGCATGGGTGGGCACTTCGTCTATGGAAGTAAAAAATCTTGCATTGCTCTGTCTGGTCTCCTCTGTCAGGGTTACCACATGCGTCCCTTTTTCAAACACATCGCAGGGTTCATTAAAGCCGATATGTCCATTATTGCCTATACCCAGAAGCTGTAAGTCAATGCCGCCTTCTTCCTCAATCACATGGTTATACCGCTTACATTCTGCTTCCGGATCCTCTGCCAGACCATTGGGCACATTGGTATTTGCCTTGTCAATGTTCACATGATCGAACAGATTGTGATTCATAAAGTAACGGTAGCTTTGATCATGATCGCCGGACAATCCCTTATACTCATCCAGATTTACGCTGTGAATCCTGGAGAAATCAAGATCCCCTGCTTCATGCTTCTCGATCAGCTGTCTGTAAGCTCCCACCGGAGTAGAACCTGTGGCAAGCCCCAACACCGCATCCGGCTTCAACAGAATCTGGGCGGAAATAATGTTTGCCGCCTTACGGCTCATGTCATTGTAATCCTTTGCTGCATAAATTTTCATTCTTACACCCACGCCTTTCTTTTGCTGCATTTTTATTTACATTTTATCATTGTCCCAAACAAGTGTCAATCTCCACCACTCTTCTTCCTAAAAGGAATGAAACGTGTACTTATTCATACAACAGCGAATTTCTGTACAAAATAGACGGTTTGATATATATCTTTTCAAAGGGCGCCTCTTCATGCTCCATCCGATACATGATCTGTATCGCCAGACGCTTTCCAATAAACTCTGTCCTCACATCTGCAGTGGTAATCATTCTTACCACATCATACTCATTACGTCCGTCATAACCAGTCACAATAATTCCTTCCGGAATCCGTTCCTTATGCTCTGAAAAATACAACTGCAGTAAATGCGCAATATAATCACTGGCACAAATAAAGGCCTCCGGAAGTGTCTCCATGGAATCAAGAAATCTGGTTATTTCCTTACTATATGAAAAAATCCCGATCTTATGCGTCAGACAAAATGTTTCCTCCACCGAAAGTCCATATTCCCTCATGCACTGACAAAAGCCCTCATACCGGTCTTCATTGGTCTGTGCATAATGTATATCTCCTATAAATCCGATTTTATTTACTCCCTTTTCGATTATTGATCTGGTAATCTCATAGGTAGTAATACGTCCTTCCAACAAAATCAGATCACCGCTTAATTCATAGGGATCAATCTGCGGCACCGTGTCCAGAAAGACCTTGGGAAGATTCAGCTGATTGATTTCCTTTACCAGCCGTTCGTCATACAGGTTCAATACCACTGCGCCATGAACAGAGCCGCTGGATAATACCGCCGGCATTTTAAACTTGCTGGAAAAGCCGGAGGGCATATAGGTATATACCAGGTTAATATTATGAAAAGAAAGTTCCTGTGCCATTCTATGAATGATATTTGTCCAAAAGGTAGACGAATTGGGTCTGGATACAATCAAAGAAACATTTTTTTCAGGAGCCGTCTTTTCCAATTCTGACAGTCCCTTGTTATATCCCATTTCCCTGGCCTTATCAAGTACCCGTTCCCGAAGTGCCGACGATACATTTGAGTAATTATTGAAAACCTTCCAAACCGTTACTCTGGAAATTCCCAACTCATCTGCAATATTCTGCATTGTTACCTTATTCATGATTTCCTCTCTTTTGTTGACCCGCAATAACTCGCATCAGCAGCTGTTTCGCAGACTCCATCACAAATTTTTAAATTAAAAACATTTTAACATATTTAACATTCAATTGCAATATTTTCCCGTCCTATGACCTGAATTTAGTCTATACTTACTCTCTTTTCATGTATACAAATCATTCAATATCACCATAATCTTCTCTCATATTCCTTATTTTTCCATACAAAAAACCGGACTGAATCAGTCCGGTTTTTGTATGGATATGTATTAATCTAAGTTGATCTGATTGGGAGAAGCCCATGTATTATCGTAATTTGCAGACTTCACATTTACGGAAGCATATTCTTCCCGAAGGCTGAATTTGGATACCAGACTTTTAAGTGTAGCAGCCTGTTCTGAAAGCTCCTGGCTGGCGGCAGCACTTTGTTCAGCAGTAGCGGAATTGGTCTGCACCACACTGGAAATCTGATCCACACCCAGGGTAACCTGTTCAATTGCACCGGACTGTTCTTCAGCTGCATTCGCAATGGCATCTACCTTCGCTGAAGCAGCGCTGACCTGATCTACCACCCTCATCAAAGATTCTGCTGTAGAATTCGCAATCTTCGTTCCTCTGGCTACCGCTTCAATGGAGCTTTCAATCAGCTCCGCTGTATTCTTAGATGCCACAGAACTCTTGCTTGCCAGGCTGCGCACTTCCTCGGCAACCACTGCAAAGCCCTTTCCTGCCTCTCCGGCCCTTGCTGCCTCAACAGCGGCATTCAAAGCCAGGATATTGGTCTGGAAAGCGATATCTTCGATTGTCTTGATGATCTTGCCGATTTCGTTGGAAGTACGCGTAATTTCTTCCATAGCAGCCATCATATCACGCATCTGGGTATTACATTCACCAACCTCATCTCCTGCCGTATTGGCCTGATGTCTGGCCTGCATGGCATTGTCTGCGGTCTCCTTCACCTGGTGAGAAATATTGGTAATAGTGGCAGCCAGCTCTTCCACGGAAGCAGCCTGCTCCGTTGCGCCCTGTGCAAGGGCTTGTGCTCCGTTAGATACCTGTCCGGCACCGGAGGATACCTGATCGGCACTCTGATTGATCTGTCCCAAAGTACTGCTCAAGTCACGATTCAGCTTACGGATAGACAAAAGCAATCCCTGAAATTCGCCTACATAACGGTCTTCAGCCTTGGTACGCACATCAAAATTCCCATTTGCCATCTCGCTCAGAAGCCTGGATGCATCCACAATCACTGCCTCCAAAATAACGGTCATATTTTTAAAGGCATTGGCCAGCTGACCCATTTCATCCTTCGACTGATAGGTCACTGAAATATCAAAATTACCGCCTACGATCTTGTCCGCGGATTTCTCCAGTTCACGCAGAGGACTGGTAATTGCTTTGGTCAGGTAGGTGGACAGGATCAATGTGATAATCAAAGCGACTCCTGCTATACCCAACTGTAGTACAACCAGCATTTTCTGCATGGATACGGTCTCATTATAATCGTTCTCCGCACTCTGTGACACCGCGTTGCTGATACTGATCAGATTATTCACCGCCTCCTGTACCAGCTCCTGATATTCATTCAACAGCATCTCCTGTGCTTTCGCCATATCAGAGTGTGACATCTCAATAACTTCTTGCTGCAGCTCTACCGCTTGCGTAATATTATTGGAAAACGAATTCAATATTGCATCGTCTCCGGTATAATTCGAGAACAGCCAGTTTCCGTTCTCCTGCAGCAAATCCAGCTCCTTATCAATGTCATCCAGATAAGTCTGCTTCTTGTCCGCATCCGCCTCAATGGTAACAAACGCAAGATCCTTTACGATGATCTGCAGACCTCGGCGCATGTTCATTACCTTGTTGGTGATCTGATAACCTACATGATAAAATTCCGAATATTTTTCGGAATTCTGGTTCAGCCCCGTAATTGCAATGCACACTGTCCCAATGAATAACAGAATGATCAACATGAATGTCAGCAACAGCTTCTTCCCAATTCTGAGATTCTTCATTTTCTTCCTCCTTTGCGTCTCCCTAAACAGTTGAGGTCAACCTTTAAAATATGATAATTAGATTATAATAGATATTTTGCATTCTGTCTACTGAATTTCTCAATCATTATGTGCAAAATCTTCCAATAATAAGCCATTGACCTTTTCCCGTAATCTCAAAAGGAATTCCTCTCCCTTCGGATACTGCCGGAAGGACAAATCCATCCCTGCCTCCTGACGAATCAGCTCCATTACTTTTTCCCTGCCGATACGCCCTTCCAGGGCATACAGCGCCCGATAATCATTGATGGCCTCATCCTGCACCATAATCCGGATAGATTCCTCAGGAAAACCATCCCTGCCCGGATATACCAGAAAAGGATCCCCCGCCGGAAACCCGCCGTCAGCATCCACGGACTCATACGGATCAATCTTTTTCCGTGACAGGATGCTGTTGTAAAAATTAAATCCCCAGTGCAGGAAACCGTCTATTTTGAGCCAATATAACAATACACCGTATATTCTGTTACGCCAGGAAGGCATACTGATAAACCGGTTGGGCACTTCCATGGTCTGGCCGCAGCAATAGTAGCTCCACAAAACAGGAGGGCGCTTCTCCAGAAAAGGTTCTATGTAATTCGTTGCACACACCGGAATATCCACCAACCCCTTTTCATAATACTCATACTCGCTCACCGCCTCGATGATAGTGCAGCCTTCCAGAAGGCTCCGCACCGCTCCCTGCGCTGTCCTGTACTGCGATGAGGTCAGATTGGGTTCGTCCGAAATATGGAAATACGTACGCTTCAACAGCCCTCTCTCATCCAGGAAACCCTTGAGAGCAGGAATCAGTTCCCCAAGAAATCTAAGGTATTCCGGATCATCCGATGATGTCTCCCATCCAAAAATCTTCCTGCACACCCCGTTTTCCCATGTCACCACCTTGGGAGCCGCCGTGGCGCCCCATTGTGTAAACAGATGACAGATCTCAAACTGCCGGATTCCCTCCGACTGACAGATTTCCAGAAACCGTTCCAGATTCGCAAAATCAAATTGGTAGTCTCCTTCCCTTCGTTCTATCCGTACCAGCTGAATCGTAGTCCTTTCCCGTCCTGCCTCCGTATCCAGAGGCGGGGTCAAAACGGGGACATAGATCATATTCCCTCCTCTTTTTACATAAACAGAAATAAAATTACGGAATATTCTCCAAAATTCTTCCGAAAACGCCTTTACGCCATAATAATCCACAATCCCGTCACAATGAAACCATTCTGTATGAAGAATCGGCAAAGGGGGAAGCTCCCGATCAATCACTTTAATCTTTGCCGTACACTCGACCTGTGTGCCATCTTCTTCCCGAAATTGAAATGTTATTCTATATAATCCTGCTCTCTCCTGTTTTCCCGGGCAAATATCCACCCAAAGACTTTGCCACTGATCTGTCAGAGGAACCTTCTCTCCCTTTAAATCCCGCAGCAGATCCGGAGCCATTCTGGCGTCAGTGAAGAGATAATCTTCGTCTACAGCCTCCGGATTACAGCTGCAGCGGCACATAACGGGCAATACTTGACGGATACGGACCTCCGGAACATATTCCGCTCCCTTTTTATCTTCCTCCCGTTCTATCACAGTCTCTGTTATTTCACTGATTCTTACCTGCGCCTCTTTCCCGGCGCTCTCATTCCGAAATGCGATCTGAAATGATATGTTTTCCCCCCGAAACGCGCTCAAAAGCATTTCTTCTTTGAAAGATGAGGGGTCTTTCCCCAATCCTACCTTTTCCAATGAACTGACCAGTCTGACCTCCAACATAGTAACCTCCTGTTTTTTCCAGTTCCACACCCGGGTATATAAAAAACAAAGTTCGGGGCTGCCCCATGAAACAAAATAATCTTAAATGCCTCCTGTGACAGCCCCTTACTCTTCCTATCTTTTACGTAATCCTATATACTATATATCCAATCAGCGAATAGGCATGGGATACTTCTTCATCCAATCCATCAGATTATCGACAGTGGTGAAAGCAAGTCCTGTTACGGTATCCGCGCATCCATAATATACGGCGATCCTGCCTGTGTCCGCATCTGTCAAAGCGGCGCAGGGAAATACTACATTAGGTACATCTCCGTTCTGCTCATAGAGCTCTTCGGGAGCCAGGAGATAATATCTGGATCTCATCTTTACCTTCCAGGGTTCTTCCAGATCAAGCAGCGCACATCCCATGCGATACACATAGCCGCTGCAGGTCCGCAATACGCCATGATAAATCAAAAGCCATCCCTCGTCTGTCTCAATCGGACAAGGCCCGGGGCCGATCTTCATAGACTGCCATGCAGACAAATCTCCGGGAACAGTACCCATGACAAATCTGTGGTGTCCCCAGAACTCCATATCCGGACTCTGGCTTAAGAAAATATCTCCGAAAGGCGTATGTCCCGTATCGCTGGGTCTGGACAGCATCATATAGCGCCCGTTGATCTTCCTGGGAAACAGCACACCGTTCCTATTATAAGGAAGGAAAGCATTCTCCATCTGATGGAAGGTTTTGAAATCATAAGTGTAAGCCACACCGATGGTAGGCCCATGATATCCGTTGCACCAGGTGACAAAATACTTGTCCTCAATCTTGACCACTCGGGGATCGTAACGATACTCCCTCTTTGTCACCTCCGGATCCTCTCCCTCAAAAGTAACAGGCTCATGATTAATCTCCCAATGGATGGCATCCTTGCTGAAACCCGCGAAAATATCCATACTCACCGACAGACTGTCACATCTGAATACCCCTGCATACCCGTCCTCAAAAGGCACTACCGCACTGTTGAAGATACTGTTTGCAATGGGGATATCATGACGTCCGATCACCGGGTTATTGGAATAACGCCACACCGGTTTGTCACAACCCTCCGGTCTCTCCTGCCAGGGAATCCCGGGCAATGCATTTCCGATTATCTTACTCATACTATAAACCTCCTGTTAAAATTCCTTTTCCGGTTGGAAAAAAGCGGCGCCGGGGTGCCGACACCGCTCCTTCTCTTTTGTATTTTGTTTGTTTCCTTATCAGCAGTTCCCAACATACTGACTGTTTTTGTATAAAGCCATGATCTGGAATCAATCTCCGCCAAGTCCGCTTCGTGCGGCGCCCTGTACGAAACGCTTCTGCACAAAGCAATACATAATTAACAGAGGAACCACTACCAGCAATGCACATGCCGATATGGTAGCCGTCTGAACAAAAGGATTGGTGGCATCTATGGTCTTCAGCCACACATCATTTGTCTGTGCTGCACTTGTAATACCGGGACGCATATTTCCCTGCAATGTGGTATACTGATACGCCAGATGATGTATGTTGGGATTGAGCAGGCTGGTGTAATAAACATCAGTATAGTTCCACAGGAAGCTCAACACCGATACTGTCAAGATAGAACCTGACATACTGGGAACCACAATGCTGAAGAAGGTTCTCAGGAAACCGGCGCCGTCCACATGGGCCGCTTCTTCCACGGAAATCGGCAGACCTCTCACGCCCTGACGCATAAAGTAAATATACAGACCGCTCTTCACACCCATGCCCGTACCGGCCAGAATAAACTGGGATATGGGCTTGTTGATCATGTTGATTCCGACGCCGTTCCCTTTGATCAACCCTATCAGGCCAAAGATATCAAAGTTACGGAATGCAGCGTACTGGGCCAGCATTAATGCGTCGCTGGGCACCACGATGGTCAAGACCACGAAGAAGAACAGGATATTGCTCCCCTTAAATTTCAGTCTGGCGAAGGAATACGCCGCCAAACCGGTAGAAAGCACCTGCAGGAAGGTCAATACTGCCGTCGTCAGCAATGTATATCCCAAACTGGGCAGATAATCCATGATCTTCTCAGACAGAGCCATCTCCATGAAAATCGTGGAAACCTGCTGGGGTATCCAGGAACTGGATTTATCCCCCAGCATAGCCGGGCTTGTAAACGCATCCTTCACCAGATTCCAGATAGGTGTGATGACTACAAAACCCAGACAAATCAGTATTATGTAGCGGAATGCCGAAGCTATAATGTTCTTTACCTTCTTTTGAATAGCATATTTGGTCAGACGGCCTTTCTTTAAGTCCACCCAAAAGCTGATACCCGCCATTTCTTCGGCTTTCTGCATTCTCTCTTTTCTTTTCAATTTAGTCATAGTAGAACACCCCCTTAGACACGATGCCGCAAACCACTCCGATGGTAACCAGCGTTGCCGCAAAGTAGATAAAGCTCATCGCCGCGCCATAGCCATAGTACTGGGCCTGCCCGTTGAAGGTAATACTTTGAATATAACTGGAGAATGACTGGGTCACCGTCTCACTGACCTTAATCTGTGCACTGGCAAATGATTCGGAAATACTGTACACCAAGCATACCAGGATTGTAGGGGAGACCATCGGCAGCGTAATCTTACAGAAAGTCTCAAACTGGGTACATCCCTCCATCTTCGCCACCTCATACAGAGTGGGTGAGATCGCCTGCAGACCGGACAGGAACAAAAGCACCTGTACACCGCAGGTAGTTACTACCTGGAAAATATTTTCCACATAAGTGACCAGCAAACTCGTCAGTTCCTCCGGAATACCGGAATTGGTAACCAGATTCTCCAGCCATTTCATATCCATGACAGATTCCGCCGCCACGGTTGCCAGAGAAGACTCTCTCAGTTTAAAAGTAGCCACGCCTGTTGCCAGAATAATCGGTATAACGAAAATCGCCCTGAAAAATCCTCTTCCCTTGTATTCACCGTTCAGCAACATAGCAATGAACAGAGCCAGGAATATCTGGAAAGGCACCTCTTTTATCATATTTGTAAATGCCTGAGCCAGATAACGGTTATAATCGGGATTCACACCGGTAACCCATTTGAAATTCTCAAGCCCGATAAAGGTACCTGTAAATTTACCGTTCACCATCTCCATGCTGCACAGTGAGAACCACAGTGTATTAATCAACGGCCTGATAAAGAAGAAGATAAGACCGGTGAGCCAGGGAAGCAGGAAAATGATGCCCCAAAGCGCTGTCTTTTTAGAGAAGTCCATTCTCTTATACCATGAAAGAGCCGACTTTTTTGTTTCTGTTTTTGTTTCTTTCTTCATCTTAGCTCCTCCTTTACTGAATCACATAGCTGAAAGCCGGCACTTTTACTCCGTCGATCTGTTCTTCAAGATCGCTGTAGTTAAAGTAAACTTTTGCTCCGTTGGAGTAAGTCACCACACGCAGTTTGTCATTGCGCTCATACAGCTCGTGCTCCGTGATGGTAGCGCCTTTTACACGATTGTAGAAATTACTGTATTCTTCGTAGTATGCGCCAATCTTATCCTTCCAGTAACTATAATCCACCGCGAAATAGTTCTCCTGCTCCGTACCGGACAGAATAGAGCTGTTCTCGTAGATAAAAGTGAACTTCGGCGCACCGTTACTCTCCAGAACATGCATAAAATTCACATACACATCTGTACTCTCCTGATTCAGAGATTCGGAAGAGTATACCTTATAACCATCCAGAACCATTCCGGTAAACGGTATAGATGCATCCAACACTCTCATCCCGCTGTCCGTCATGGGAATATCTGTCAGGTAGGTACTGTAGGCATACGCATCACTGATCGGGTTCGACAGCATCAGAGTTACGCCCTCCGTAAAGTTTGCCGCCGCTTCCTTCATCAATGCTTCTCCAGTGGAAGGCGTTGCATGTGTATCCCTGTAATTGGTTCCGATAAAGGTAAACAAATCGCTGCTGGCCATCGTATCCAGTCCAATCTTGCTGGAATAGGACTTTTTCACCTTGGTCAAATACTTACTCATGTAATTGGGGTTAACCACATATAAGGGATAATCTGCCTCTGTGTCCACCGAATTGTCAATGGAATCAAAGGAATAAATCTGCGCCCTCTCATTAATGATATTCCATGCCGCCATTTCATTTTTAACATTTGTCTTGGTATATACCGTTTGCAGCTGTAAGTTGGGGAAAACCTGTGCTCCCACGGAATCTGCATAGGACTTCAGATTCTTCAGGCCGGACTTTCCGCCCAATCCCGATACAATCTTTACACCCGATGCCAGTGACCGCTGGTTCATACCGCCGTTTACCATGCCGCTGTAGATCATTTTTACATTGCCCACACCGTCATTTGTCAGATCCTCCAGAATCGACTGCGCCTGCTTGAAAGTCGTCAGCACTTGTGTTCCTTCATAAGGAATACCAAGCGCATATTTGGTCTTGTCCGTACTGCCCATTACTTCCACATAGAAAGGCGCATTGTCTTCCGCTGTCTCTGCGGTCAGCATTCCCTTTTCCGTCAGATACTGTGCATAACAGTTCGCCATATCTACATAGTCTGCATCCGCTCCCAACCAGAAATAACGAATCGTAATGTTCTCGTCATAGACATCGTCGGAAGCCTTGTACATAACGAATTCTCCGTTGGCATTCTTCGCGCCTGAGGAAATCGACTGCTGAGCCTGGATATCAAAAGTCAGCTTCATTTTGGAGAAAGGCTCCGAGTTGTCTGTTCCGCTGACATAAGCGTCCAGTTTAGAAACTTCTGCACCTTCTTCTATTACTCCGAAAATAGTACTGTCCTCATTCTTCATGCCCAATACCGGCAGCATCATCCTGTTGTCCACACTATTGTAGTTGGTAGCACCTACCAGTTTATCTCCGCCGTAATAAGAAGCAGCATAGTGATATTCTTTCGTCTTGGTGCTGTCCAGATAAATCAGAGCGCCGCTTCCATCAGGTACAAACATGTATCCCGCTTCCTGATGATTAGCCGGATTGGAGGTCAGGAAATAAGGAAGGATTTCCAACTGGTTAATGGGATTTTCTGCGTCTGCCTCGATCTGCGTTACATCCAACTTTACTACCAGTTCTCCGTCGTCCAGAGTATACTCCACAGGAATCCGGATTACCATGTTGCTGGGATAATCATCCGGTTCCGCCCCAAATTCCTCCAGATCCGCATAGAGATCTTCCTCTGTGTAACTTCCTACTTCATAAAAGATATTGTAGATCTCCGCCAGAGCCAGGTTACCCAGTCGGTTCTGGGCTCCGCCCTCACCGCCGCCGAAACGCCGCATCCATTCACCGGAAGACAGCTGGCTGTAACGAGTTTCCAAGACTGTCCTCTGCACATCATCCAAATGCTGAAGAACCAATTCCTGCATACGCTCACCAGATATTTTTTGGGGGAAATTCTTATAAGTAATATCGTCATTTCCCAAGGTATAGAGTACACGAACACCATTGTCCAGCTTCTGATAGGACAACTGCTCTCTGCTGGAACACATGGTATAGGAATCAATGGTGCTGACCGTATAGTAGAGCTTATTTGCCGTAGCACTGCCTGAGAAGTATCTTACGATCAAATCAGCCTGCTCCACAGCCGTCAGACTCTCTATATTCTCATCATGACTCATATTGGTGTCCTGATAGACACCTGTCGCACTGTCCATCCAGCGGATTGTACCTGTGGCGGGATTCAGCAGCAGCTGCATCTGCCCGCTTTCCGCGACTTTTACAAAATCGGTACCGCTGAACGAATCAAATGTCTGCGTCTCCCAATAACTGCTCTCCTCTGTATTTCCATCAGATTCTTCGGAAGAAGCGCAGCCTCCCAGAAAGGAAAGGCAAAGGACAGCCGACAAGGCATATGTAAAAATTGTACGCTTTTTCATTCTCTCCGCCTCCTTCCTAGAGTACCATGAATATCTCTCTGACAATCTGTACCCAGTCATTGACAAATTGTGCCAGAAGAGTTGCAAACAACATAGCCACAAAACAGATAATCAACATAGCCACCACCGACAAAATCAATGTAGCCACATTCTTGGTAAAGGTATACTGATTTACCATAATTGTTCCAATAAACATATAGAAGAAGAACAACACGGTCCCAAATACAAACAACGCACTCACCAATGCGGCTTCATCCTCTGATACAAAATTGGAAAGAATGGTTCCCACCAGATTCAACCAGCAGGCCGGATACAGGGAATATCCCACTACCTTGGTAATATGTACCATCTTACCTTTACCGGAAAGGAGAACACCTACCGCCCAGTTGCCTACAATAAAAGCCACATAAGGCAGAATCGTACTTCCCACAATCAACGGTACATTCACATTGTCTATATCCACAAAATTTACCAGGAAACCGGTGTATCTGTATTTTATCAGGCTGATCCAGCCGAACAACAGAATCACCACCACACTAAAGACAAGAGATCCATCATCATAATACTTTACATCATCAAAGGCCTTGAAAGGACTGGATAATACATAGCCGGGCCATTTGAACAAAGTAAATTTCGTCTTCTTCCAGAATCTGGCAAGTTTCGTATCCTTGGGCTGTGCGGGACGGAATTTCCTGTAAATCTTCCATCCGACGATCAGAACGATCACTGCGATCAATATTCCCAGAATAATACCGAAATTGCGGTCCATCCATGCGCTGGAAACCTGCTTATAAGCATTGGAATAATAGGACCTGTCGCCGCCGATATAGAAATTGTCCTTAGCCGCCTCGTATTCTCCGATACGCATCTGATGCTTTCCAAGACCCAGGTTCGCATAGTAGAAATTGCTGTTGATATCCAACACCTGCTGCCAGTATCCTGCCGCCGTCTCATAATCATACCTGGACTGCGCTTCCAGACCGGAATTAATCAACGCGCCATAGGTAGTGGGCGCAAAGATTTCGATGGACTGGTATACAATATCGGTTACAATAATCTTGTCATCCATAAAGCAGAATGCGGAAGGAGAGTTCAGCAATCCTTCGGCATTTCCGGAACCTGCCAGTTCATACATCAGATAGCCGTCCGGGCTGTAGACGAAAAGTCTGGAATAATTTGTATCCAACACTGCAAATCTGCCGTCATCCGCTACCGCTACGCTGCTCAAGTTGGACATGGATTTTCCGTCCTTGTAATCGCCCATGGGATACACGCCGAATTCACTCTTGGTCATAACATCCTTACCGGAAGAATTCAGCTTCTTCACAGGCTGTTCCACCGTGGAATCCGCTACACTGGCGAAAATAAAACCGTCCTCATCAATGGCCAAGTCACTGTAAGAAGTGGGCAGCCACAACTCGCCCCTGGAAAGCTGTTCTTCTGTGGAAAGTTTTCTCCAAAACAAATCCAGCATGGAATAGGTCACTTCCGTAGCACCTACATAGCGGTTAAACTCTCCCTCAGGATTCAGCTCCGCAAATCCTTCATAGCAGTTCTGCACCAACACATAGATACGTCCCACACTGTCTACCACCAGTTTTCTGGGTCTGTAGGCAGTAGTCAAACCGATACAGTTGGGATCACCGATGGCTCTCACATAAGCACCGTTCTCGTCAAACTCGATAATCTCCCCATCGTTTGGTTCACAGATATAGATATGACCTTCCTCTGTGACATATATTCCGGAAGGGGCATTGACGGTACTCTTTGTGCCGTCTTCTCTCACATATTCCTTAATATAACTTACATTCTCAAATTCCTTGTCGGCAATGACGATCATACCATTCATAATGAGATATACTTTCTCATCCCGATAGAATACGCCGGAAGCTGTAGCCATATTGTCAAGCCCCAGATCCGAGCCGTATATCGTCCGCTCTAATTCATATGCAGCCGGTGCAGCCACTACATTACCCCAGATGTCATAGGAATAAGATTCCGCCGCATAGGACACCGTGCCAAATCCAAGGATGGCACATAATACAAGAGCAAGCCCGTTCAGGCACCTACTCCAAATCTTTTTTGATTTTTGCATACGCCACCTCTTATTCTTTCATACCGGATGTTGCCATCGTAGATACCACGTTGTTCTGCATGATCAGGAACACAACCAGCGGTACGGCAAACATGACAACGGCTGACGCAGAAGAAATACCCGCAAAGGAGCTTCCCACACCGGTAATCTTACCGCTTGCCAGCTGGCCTACCACATAGGCAAAACCTTTCTGTGCCTCTGTGTAAATAAACTTATCGCCCGTATTGGTCCAGAAAGCCTGGAATACCATGATAAACGCCGTTACCAGCGCAGGCTTTACCACCGGCATTACGATGGTAAAATGAATACGGACATAACCTGCACCATCGATCTGTGCCGCCTCCATCAAGCTGTCCGGAATCTGTTCCATGAAGTTCTTCATCAGGTATAATCCCAAAGTGGAAGCAAAACCGGGAATAATGATAGCCCACTGCGTATCCAGCATTCCCAGACTGGCAATCGTCAGGAAGTTGGGAATCATGGTAACCGATGCATTAAACATCAGGGAATACACGATCAGCTGGTTAAAAAATCCGCAGCCGGGAAATTTGTACTTCGCCAAAGGATATGCGCACAGGGAAGCCAGAACAATATGTCCCACAGATCCGATCACAACCACAAACAGAGAGTTGAACAGGGATCTGGTCACCGGCACTACCGTATTTGCAAGAACGTTGACGAAATCACGATAATTATCCGTGGTAGGATCCGATACCAGTATCTTCGGCGGGAACAGGAACATCTCATTCATCGGTTTCAGAGACTGACTCACCATGTATACCACCGGGAAGAAAAATGCGAATCCCATCAGCAGAAGGAACAATCCCAGAATCACGTTTCCCCAGAAACTTCTCTTGGATTTTTTCACATGGGGTGTAAAATTCTTGGATCTCTTCTTTGTCAAATAGTTTTGATAAACTCTTTTTAATGTCTCCATATTCACCCTTCCTCTCTCCGATCAGGTTCCGACCTTGCGCAGCAGCCTCTGGATCAGCATGTTGCACAAAATCATAATCAGGAACAGGATAACGGCAATTGCTGATGCGTAACCCATCTCCATACGGATGGAACCATAGTCATTCAGATGATTGACAATGGTATGCGTCGCGTAATTGGGACTGGGGAAGCCTACCAGACTGTCACCGATACTGCCTACGGACAGAGAGCTGGTAATCGTCATAACGGCGCCGAAAAGCAGCTGAGGTTTCATGTTGGGAAGCGTGACATACCACAACTCCTGCCAGCGGTTCCTGATGCCGTCGATGGCGCCGGCCTCATACTGTGCCTCATCCACACCCTTGATACCGGCTACGAAGGAGAGGAAACCTACGCCCATACTCATCCACAATGATGCCAGGATAACCACCACAATAATCACATCGGCATCGGACAGCCACAAAATCGCTTCATTGGTGATTCCCAGGTTGCGCAGGATGGCATTCAGGTAACCGTTGCTGTCGTTGGAGAAAATCTGTGCGAATACGGTAATAACAGCGGTACCGGCCATACTGGGCGCATAGAAGATCACCGTCAGAACAGTACCGATCTTATGAGGCAGCTCATTGATCATCCACGCCAGCAGGAAGGACATAATATAGCCGCCCGGTCCTACGATCACGGCGATGATAAAGGTATTTTTAATCGCAGTGATAAATGTACTGTCGTCCAAAAACAGCTTTTTATAATTGCGCAATCCTACGAAGTTCGCTTTCTCCAAAACATTATAGTCTGTAAAGCTAAACCAGATTGCCTTCAAAACCGGATATACAACGAATACGAAAAACAGCAACATAAAAGGGGCAATCATTGCATACAAAGGGATGCTTCGCTTCATGTCCCTAAGGGTCAGTTGGGCCCTTCTTTTAAAAGAAATCTTATTTGCAGCCATCTCTCCCCTCCTATTCTGCCGTGTTTAAGCCAAATTCGGTGCGCTTACTCGTAATTTCGTCATTGATATCATCCAACAGAATATACAAAGTATCCACCGGATCCGTATTTTCAGTTACAACCGAAGTAAATGCATTTCTGATGACACGTCCCGTAATATATCCTCCGGGAATCTGGGGCTCCGCTCTGAGATCATCCAGCAGAGACAATACCACCTGCTTGAATTCTTCGTTCAAACCGCCGTTTGCAATCGCATTTACATTGGAAACAGGGAATTCGGACGCTTCGCCGTTCTCTGCCTTCAGCTCGGTAGAGTAATTTGTCTGTGTCTCCTCGCTGGTCCACCATTTCAGGAATTCCCATGCCTCATTGGCCATGCCGTCCTTTGCCACAGTGGAGGAAACGATGAAACAGGTACCGATCATGCAGGCTGCGGAATGATCTACGCTGCCGTCTGCCTGAACCGTTCCCGGAATCTTTGCAATGGACCATTTTCCGGAAATTTCAGGTGCAGATACATTCAGGGTATTTACATAAGTATAATCCACTACTGCCAGAGGAATCTCACCGGTACGGAATCTGGTTGACAGGTTAATGGAATATTTCAAGCCCTGATTGGTATAGTACTCCGTCCAACCTTTAAACACTTCCATATGATCTACCCGATCCATTAGAGAGTAGGTATGGCTCTCGTCATACAGCTCGTAACCCTGCTGATATAACATGGACAGGAAAATGCTGTTCACTGGCACCGTGGTAGAGCTTGTGCCGCCGCCCAAAGTAAGGTATTCATTACTTGCCAGATAAACGCTCATATTGTCTGCTTCCAGATAAGGAATAATTCCAAGTAAATCATCCCAGGTCTCCGGAATTTCCAGACCCTTGGCCTCCAGAATGTCTTTCCGGTAAATGATCACAGGGAAAGACAACTGATCCGGCAGTCCGTATACGCCGCCTTCATACTCAAGAAAGGCCCTTGTGTCTGCAGGAAAACGTTTAAACACTTCCTCAAAATCGCTAAACTGTGTCAAATCATAAGCAGCAGAACGGTATGCAAAGTTGGTAGGCTGGCTGTAGCTTGACTGCAGTACCACATCCGGACCTTCCCCGGCCACTGTAGCAGGCAATACCGTATCGCCGCTGACCATACTTAAGTTCACCTCATAGCCCGAACCCTTAAAATGAGCATTGATCATTTTCTGAATAATCTCATACTGCGCTCTGGCATCCACTGCCACCCACACATCAAGCTGCTTCATATTTTTCGTATCGGAGCCTTGTGCATGCACCTTGAAGTCGTTGGTAAAAGATCCGATAAATGCGTTCCATGTGTGTGCGATATTTGCAAAGAAACCGCCTTCTGCCTTCGGAAGGCTGTAGCCGTCTCCCGTCACCATGAGATAATCCAGTTCCAGAGGCAGGTTATTGATACCGTTCACCCACTCTCCCAGAGCGGAAAGCTTGGAATTGAAATCCTCCAGATGCTTCGCCACATCGTCAGCTTTCTTGATCAGCTTGACCATGGTATTCATCATATCCACGATACTGGATGTCTTGTTAGCGGACTCCATGCTCTCTCCGAACATCTCCACCACCGCATTCAGTCTCGTATACTCTACTTCCAAAGTACTCACCATATCTGGTACATAGCTGGTAATCTGGTAATCACGGTATTCGTCCGGATCCGCGCCGGTTACCGCCGTAAGCTCACGGTACAGATTATTCAGATTATCAACACTTGTATTCACCAAATCCACTGCATTGGCCAGATCTCCCAATGTGGCATTCATGGATATGGTATTCTCTCCCTCATTGAGATAGAAGTAGTAATCCCCGTCCTCTCCTCCTACATAAGCTGTCTGCCAGTCCGGCCCGTAATAAAATTCAACCTGTCCCGCCTCTATAAAAGGAAGCTCGCCGTTGACAGTCAGATAACGTGCAGAATAGAATCCTCTGTTCAGATACTGTTTGAATCTGACACCGATCTTGTAGAGACCTGCCTGATCCACTTTCACATTCCAGGTAATGTTCTGTCCTGCAGTTGCCCAGTTCTCCCCTCCAATCGTATTGTATACGATATATGTGGAATGATAAGGCTGTGTTGCCACGGATGTACGGTCATTATTCGGAGATATGGATGAACTGGACTTCACGGCTGCATCCTCTGCCTGAATAATTACGGCTCCATCCTTAATATTATTTGCGCTGATCTTCTCCGCATCCAGGTTCTCCTGGCATGCCTCGATATATTTATCATAACTCAGAACTTCTGATGCAGGCACCAAAGCGATCTCACTGATTCCCAGCTTTGCCTGTGTGGATTCCAATGTCACCGTATTGCTGCCTTTTTTGAAATAGAACATGTAGTTCCCCAAGATATCACATTCGGAAGAATTCACATATGTAACCGCAGGCCCCTCCATCTGTACCTGTGTAGGTGCAGCCTGATTGCCGCTGGTATTCATAAGCCAATCCTTGTTGTCATCCGTCCAGAGACGATTGATTGTTATATCCTCGCAATCATCAAAAGGTAATTCCCCATTCACATACACATTGCGCAATATAGTCTGTGTGCCGGTGGTATCCGGATAATATGTTAGCTGGATATTGTACAGGCCGGCTTCCGCTACATCGAAGTCATAAGTAATAGAGCCGCTGTCCTGTGTCCACACAATACCGTCCGCTTCCTGAAGACCACTCATATCCGTCTCGGAATATTCCGAAGCCTTCAGCGCGATCTTATCTGCTCTATCGTTCACATATTCCTTGGAATGCTGTGCCAGATAAGCGTCATAGGTTACTGCAGAGGCATCTTCATAGCTGAGATATTTTGCCAGAACTGCATCGCGGGTATCTGCATATTCATCGCTGGAGGCCAAATTATATGCAACCGCTACTACGATAACCAATACCACCAGAATGCATATATTGCGAATGCGGGTTTTATTCTTCTTCTTTTTCACCCCATCAGCCCTTTCGTTTCTAATAATATATGTGGCTGCGGCCTATTTTCATAGAATCCACAGCCACACAGTGCAATCAATCTACTTTACTTGTATCAATAAAGGCTTATTTAATCAGATCAGCCAGATTCTGATCGCCTTCGTTCTTGAAGCTCTCGCCTGAAGATCTTGCGTCACGGCCTGCTGCAATTACATAAGCAGCATTCCTGTTCACACGAACCAGAGAGTTTTCATTCATGCAGTGACCCCAGTCAACTACAACTCTTGTGTGCAGCCAGTCATACAGCGCAGCGTCTTCCTCTGTGCTGAACGAACCAATAGTTCCGGGTGAATAGCCAAGATTCTCATAGGTCTGTCCTGCCTTCTCAGCTTCCCATGCGGCATGTCTTACAGCAGCGCCTGCGGGATTGTCCAGATCCATATAATCGCGGGCGATCATATGCAGTACGATGTCAGGAATCTCCTTAGCGCCTTCGCTTCTGTACTCCTGCTTTGCAACAGTCATGTCTGTCCAGATAGACTGTGCAACATAGTAATTGTCGCTCAGAGTAGTATAGTCGCCTTCACAGGTTACAGCAGAACCCCAAGGCCAGGGAACGATGCCCCACTCGCCGACGCCGTCCAGCAGACCTTCCATCTGCCATGCCTCAACCATGGTGATAACAAAGCTCTTCGCCTCGGTATGTCCGCACATATCTCCGTTGCCGTAAAGCTGCGTAGAACTGATTCCGCCGCTCTCCTCATCGATGGTTACATCCGTGATGGGAGCTGCCAGACCCAAGTCAATGAGCTCTCTGTAGAACTCAAGAGACTCAATATAGTTGTCATCCGTCAGATGAATACCGCCGTTGGAATCAACGGAAACCGCTCCGTTGGCTGCAGGAGCCATACTTGCCCAGTGATTGGTATGTACGCCCATAGGATAGGTGCCTTCCGGAAGCTTTGCCTTCAGCTCGGTCAGATAAGCCTTGCACTCGTCATAGCTCCACTCGCCTGCCAGGAACTTCTGGGTAGGAGTTACATCCATACCGATGGATTTCAGATAATCACGGCTGTATGCCATTACGTATACGCTTCCCATATTGTCGAAAGTCCAGCCATATACATGACCGTTCCATCTGCCGGGCTCTACATAAATATTGCCGATCTCAAGCTGATCAACCGTATCCGTAATATCAGCCATGTAATCCTTCAGGCCGAGGATGATATTGTCGCCGACTGCCATAATATCTGCAAAAGCCTCGCCTGATGTGAAAGAACTCAGGATCAATTCCTGGGTATTGTAGCCGTCGTCACCTTCCAGCTTCACATACTCGAACTTGATGTTGTACTTCTGCTCAACCTGATGCGCATTGTCCCATTTCAGTTCATAGTCAGGATTGGTCCCTTCATTCTCAGGATTCAAAATTCCCCATGGTCCGCCGTTTACTTTTACAACAGCGCCGCCGAAGTCATAGGTCTCGCCGCCTGCGGCTTCTCCTTCACCTTCTGCTTCTCCGCTTTCTGCCGGAGTCTCTTCGGAGCTTTCATCTGCCCCCCCTTGCTCCTCAGAACCGGACTCGGCAGGTGATTCAGCAGAGCTTCCGTCTCCTGCACTGGATGAACTGCCGCTGTCGTTTCCGCAGCCGGCCATCGTGCCTACCATTGCCGCTGTCATTGCAATGGCGCAGATTTTCATTGCTAATTTCTTTCTCATCAATAATCCTCCTTTTATTGATTTTGTTAGTTTATACAGCTCTCTTAATAGTATTTATTAAGATTATTTATAATTCTATATTCTACTGAACAATTTGTCAACTAATTTTTTAATATTTGCTTCACTTTTTGTTAATTATACCCAAGCAAAATTTTATCTTTTGTTAATTTACCCTTTTCTACTCTATTTACTTCCTTGCAGCTACATGCTATAATGTTAAACATCTTAAAATACATAAAAAATTTAAAGCGAGGTTCAAAGCATGAGTGTTAATTACCGCATACCGATACCGGTTCTGGGATTCCGGCCGCCCGTTTATACCTGCCGCTACAATGACAAGCCCTTTCATCTCGACGGAAACCTGGAGAAGGATTTCTGGAAGGACATTCCCTTCACGGAAGATTTTCCTGATATTGAAGGCGATATCCGCCCGATTCCCAGATTCCGTACCCGGGCCAAGCTGGCATGGGATCGGGAAAATCTCTATATAGGCGCCGTTCTGGAGGGAGACGAGATCTGGGCCAATCTGACGGAACATGACTGTGTCATCTTCCATGACAATGATTTTGAGATTTTCATTGACCCGGATTCCGATACGCAGGCTTACTTCGAATTTGAGATGAACGCTCTCAATACCACCTGGGATCTGCTGTTGACCAAGGCTTACAGAGATAACGGCAAGCCTGTGAACGGTCTGGAGATTCGCGGCATGCGTACAGCCGTTCATATTGACGGAGAACTGAACAATCCCGAAGCCCACAGCCGTTCCTGGTCCGTGGAAGTGGTCATGCCCTTTGCCGCTCTGCAGGAGTGTGCCGCTGAAAACCGGCCTCCCGTTTCCGGGGAGTATTATCGTATCAACTTTTCCAGGGTACAGTGGAAAGTGGACGTAAAAGAAGGTGCCTTCCGGAAGCTCTTGTCAGAAGAAACAGGCCGTCCTCTTCCGGAAGATAACTGGGTATGGGCCCCCACCGGCGTTATCAATATCCATTATCCGGAATTATGGGCTTTTGTATTTTTCGCCGGTGAGGGAGAAGATGAAAAGCCATTCTCCATACCGGAAGACGAATATCGCAAATGGGAGCTGCGCAAGCTCTATTATGCCCAGCAGGCCTGCCTGGACGAAAACGGGCATTATACGGACAGTCTTGATGAACTGAAGGAAATCCTGGCAAGAATCAGCCCCTGTGAGGAGAACCGGACAGTACAGGATCTGGAGTACCGGCTGGATACCACATCTCATGGTTTTGAGATTACCTGCCCTTCGGCTGACGGGAATCATTTTCTGGCTGTTTTTTCCGACGGAAAGACTTCAGCATTTCCGCTGTAAAGTACCTCAACGGGCTATATACCAGTAATCTTTGATATTAATAAATACAGGACAGGGTATCTTTCAAATCAAGAAAGTTTCCCTGTCCTGTATTATAATCTTACGAAACCAGAATCTTATACAGCATATCCGCAAGTCCTACATTATATCCGGAATCACTGTAAATGCATTCCTGCTGCCCGTTTAAGACTACGGCCAGGGGAAGTTTTCCGGGTTCCTGCCCGACTTTTTCAGCCAGGCGGCGGTAATTTTCTCCGAAATCGTCCAGAAGAGTATGAATCATAGGCAGCGCCTCCAAAGTCCGGCTCAAGGTTTTATTCTCCAGATCTTGCGCCGATCTCAGAATCGCATACACCGGCGTCTTCAGAGACTTAAATATCTGCTGCCTGTCATACAGCTCGTTGAGTATGTGCTCTGTGGGTTCTTTGGTCACGCCAAGCCAGAGGAACAGCGCCTTCTCCTCCCCTGTCAGAGCGGACAGTGTACAGGCATCCCCTTCCATGGTTTTAACGGAAAAGTCTTCCACCTTCATATTAGTCAGCATATCCGCCAGAGGAGTCTCCCGCATGGACAGGATCAGCTCACGGCTCTCTTCGTCCTGTAATTCAAATACCATCATCCTTGCCAATTGGTCGCCGTCTTTTTTACGGTTTGTAGTCACGGCACGGTAGATCCCGGGTCTTACCTGGAGTTCCAGTCTTCCGTCCTTCAAATTAGACATCTCTCCCCATAAGCCCAGACGCCGGAATCCGTTCCCATCAAAGTGCTCCAGAGAGTAATGTTCCCAGTCGGTGAGCTTCAGGAAACCGTCCTCCCGTAAAATCAGCCGGCAGTTTGCCCCTGTTTGTTCCTCCGGGCAAGCCCCGCATGGAACGAACCCTGCGCCGCCATCCTTTCCGCCCCGGTAATATTCCACCCTTCCGTTTAGATAGTTCAGCCGTGCGGGAATGCCCAAGGCACGGTACAGGTTCACACAGAACACCTCTATGGAAAGTTTGCTGCCGATACCGCCGCGCAGACAGCCCAGGGATGAGGTAATCAGACTCTCATATTCCTGTTCCGGCATAGAAGTAATCCATCTGCCCGCTATCTCCGGAAGGCATCCGGGATCTCGGAGCAATGTCTCCTTTATATGGTCATCCGAATATTCTTCCCAATATTTCTTCAAAGCCATCCTACAGGGCCGCAACAGCTCCAAAAACACCCTGGGACAGAGCAGATATTTGTAAAATACATCCTCCGGCACAGTTTCCATATAGGAAAAAGCATTGATACAGCAGTCAGTCAGGACTTCCGCCTTAATATCCCAGTAATCCTTCTCCCGCAGAGACTGCAATACTTTCAGCTTCCAGCCTTCCCGGGAAGCGCCGGAAGGCTGGAGCCAGTCCGCATCCCATTCCAGAAAACGGACAATCTCGCCTATATTTCCATTAGCCATATGGAGGATTTCCTTTACCTTTTCCCGGTCTTCCCCGTCAAAACGACCCAAAACCCTTTCGGCTTCCCTTCCGTCATAGAAGCTTTCCGACTTATTCTGGCGATATTGCGCAGCCTGTGCCAGACGTTTTTCACCGGCCTTCTGCTGTTCCTCTGTCAACACACTGTCATATCTGTCTCTGAGCTTCGGTGCGTGGATATCTATCTCTTTCCATTCATTCCGGCATTCCGGCTTTTCCTTCAAAGTAATTGTATATTCTCTGCATTCCCTCTGTCCCTTTGCTGATATAGGGTATTCTTCACTCCCGTCTGCTTCAACCTGCCTTTTTTCAGATGATTTTGCCAGATTGACCATCCCTTCTCCATACAGCTTCCTGCCGTCTGCATCAACTCCGCCGGCGCTGACATACAGATCCCCAAACCCGGTAACAAGACTGGCCCTTCCGCAATTCTCTCCTTCCGAGCCTGCATATACCAAGGCAACAGACCCAAAACATCCATGATTCAGTACCCGGAAATCTATTTTGGCGTTGGGAACGGGCATTCCACGGTCATCCACTACCTTAACGGTCAATTCCATGGTCTCAGCATAGCGGTCAGTATGGTTCAGCACTATAGCCATACCCCTGGGTCCCACCTGCACTTCCTCCGGAGCATCCTTTCCGAACCACCTGGAATGCAGCATTACGCCGCGGGAAGCAGGGCCGGTAAACCATCCCCGGTTCATCTCCTCCTCAGGTTCGCAGGCCCCCAGGAAATACCACTTTCCGTCACACCATAGTTCTACCCAGGCATGGTTGTCGTCACAATGAGTCCAAAGAGGAGCATAGACCTGGCGGGCCGGAATCCCGATGCTGCGCAGAGTCGTTACCGCGAATGTAGACTCTTCTCCACAGCGTCCCGCAGCCGTATTGTACATGGTACGGGGATTCTGGGTTCTTCCGTCCGTGGAACGATAGGTTGCCTCCCTCGCACACCAATAATTTGTATCAATCGCCGTATCATACATGCTGCCGGATACGGCTTTGTCCAGATCCACGGCCTCCTTCACTCTGTCATAGAAAAATCCCCTGGTATCGGCGATATCCTCATTGTTTACCCTGTGATGGAGCACGTAATTGGCAAAAATCTTCTCCGGCACCCGGCCCGCAAAAGGTCCCTGATTCCACAGAAACACTCCGTGTCTGGCATACGCCAGAAAAAGGCTTGCCGGATAATCCTGCAGATCGCTTAAGGGCATGGCACTGTACAGGAAGGTCAGGGACTGGGCTTCCTCCTGTGTACATCTCTCCAGAGTGTCCAGAATTTCTTTCTTTTTTTCTGCAAGAAGGCGTGCCGTCAGGGCGTTTATTCCCGCATCTTCTCCATGGGCTTCCTGCCCCAGCTGTCGGATTCTTTCGTCGGCCAGTTCCATTTGCCTGTCAAAAGCAGCTTTTATTTCTTTATAATATTCCGGTGAAAACATCATTTCCTCCCATTCACATAGCCCGGGCTGCCTCCAGATTATGTCTCATTAGAAGCAGCCCTGAATTAAAGTCTATCCGTTCATTCTCTGATACAATGTGTCAAGCAATGTCCTGGTTTTGTCACATTTATGCTCCCAGTAAAAAATGCCTCCGTAACCTTTTTCCTTCACGTAGTCCACCTTTGCCTCCAGGGAACGGGAATCATCATAAGATAGGAAGGTTGACCCATTGAACAGATAGGGCGCTTTTGCTTCATCATCCCAATATTCCACATATCCGTTTTTATTGATATAGTCATCAACCAGGATATCGTAATCCGGACCGTATCCGCCTCCCTTGGGGCTAAGCTCCAACAGGCCATGATTCTCATTATCCTTCAAATCCTCCCACTTTCTGGAGTAAAAGGCCGCACCCATCAAAAGCCTGTCAGCAGGTACTCCATACTTCTCAAATAATTCCAGGGCCTGGGCACAGCTGTTCATAAATACGTCCGCAGGCTTGGAGAACAGAGATGTATGATGACCTGCCAGCGCATGAAAACCGCATTTCAAGTCATAAGTCATAATATTAATATAATCCAGATATTCCATCAGCTGAGGAAGCTCCACACAATTTACATAGTATAAATCCCCTCCGGCAGCGATTGTAAGATAATATTTCCTGCCGCCAACGGCATCCAGTTTCTTTCGGATAGCTGCGCAGAATAGAGTAAAGTTATGCCTGTCCTCCGGAGAAACTGCGCTGTTGTTAGAAGGCACGCAGGGATATTCCCAATCCAGGTCTATTCCGTCCAGATCATATTTTACGGCTGTTTCAGCCAATGCCTGCGCTGCCTTTTCTCTCATTTCCTCTGTCCCGCAACATACGGTAAAGGCGTCCCTGTCAGCCTGAACCATGGACAATACAATCCTTAAATTGGGATTCCACTTGCGGATCTGAGGAATCATTTCCACTTTATCCCTACATCCGTTACATGTGACACTTCCGTCATTATGAAGTTCTCCAAAAGCCAGATTGATTCCTGTCAGCTTTTTAGCATCTTCCTGTGTAAATTCACCGCTGCCCACATATCCTATGATTTCATTCTTCATTTTATTCTTCATTCCTTTCAAACTTTTCTCAACACATCCGCATACCAGCAGAATACTTCTGAAATTCTTACAATATCTCCCTCTTTGCTGTTCTCTCTCCAGATCTGCTGATAATAATGCAGGCAGCTCTCCAGTCTGGATGCAATTTCCATGCCATGTTCAGGCTTCTCCCCTTTACGGAGCTGTGCCAGAAATACGCCTACATCATTCCATACCTTCGTCATTTCCAGGGAAATATGAGTATATTCCACAATTCTGCGCTTTGTACTGTCCATGTTGCGGCTGATATTACGGAGCATAATCTCCAGCTCATCAATCCTTGCATTCCTCTCCGGCGCCTTAGTCATATCTTCTTTATCAAACAGTTCCTCAAGCTTGCTGCGCTCCACTCCCTTCATAGCCCATTCTCTTAAGGTAACCGCATTATACCAGCTGAAAGTCATGGTTGCATTGATTTTATCCAGGCAGCTTACCAGCTCTCCGGAAGCATCTCCGAATTCCAAGATGGAAATCTGCCTGTTCAGCTCTTCGCAGGAAGGTATCTTCTCCCCCCATGAACATACGGCTCCGTAGATAATACCGGGGATAGAGAAAATCGGATGATTAATATGACCGAAATCACCCCAATCCGTATTCAACATACCGATTGCTTCATGTTTTCTGGCATAACCGCACATTCTGGTAATATTCCGGTAACCGCCGCTGATCATATTGACCCAGGTATTCCAGCCGCGTACGCCGGGACACAGGTACTGCGTAGCTCCCACACTGTGAAGGATTTCCGTCTCCCTTTCAGGCTGGTTGTCGCCGTATCCCCAGTTCAGACAGATTACCTGGCTGGGAAGCTGGGAATATAATTCCGGATGCCCGCAGATAATATCTCCCCAGAACATGGGCGTCTTCCCTTTCTCAATCAGGAAATCAAACAATTCTTTGATATATTCCATATACAGACGTCCCGTGCCTTTTTCTTCCGCCAGGGCAGCGCTTCTCCCTTTTCCGAGATCAAAGGTTTCATCCGCGCAGATATTGAACTTATCAGTCCGAAACAGCTGCATATATTCCACAATCATATCCTTCACTAATGCCATTGCATCCGGATCGGATACATTTACCGTATGATGGTCCATCCTGTCCCTGAAACCGAACTTCTGCTCAAAGCTGCCCGGCAGCTCACAGAGATGCTCATAGGTCTTTGTCTTCAACAGTTTATACAGATGACCGAATGTAGCGATGGAAGGCACCAGTTCCACGCCTCTGTCATAGCAATACTGATCCAGCTCCAATACTTCTTCTGCAGTCATGGGAGTCTCATCTCTCCACAGTTCCGTCATATCGCGGAACAGATATGTATGCTCAACATAGAGCTGAAGCTGATTCATTTTATAGAAAGAAAGGGTATCCACTAATTTCTTCAAATTTTCCAGGGTCTGAATACGGCCTCTGGTAACGTCATGATAATAGCCTCTGTTTTTCATATCCGGCTCATCTTCAATGATGATATAAGGAATCAATCCGCCGCTCTGGCGCACGATTTGACGAAGTGTCTGTACGGCCCAGCCAAGTGCCGTCAAACTTCCGCCACTCAAAAATGCTCCCTTTTCTTCCACCTTCAGATTATAATGACTCTCTTCCATGGAAGAATCTATCTTCAGACAGATATCTCCATTGCGGAATGTGCCTCTTCCGATCTCCACGGTCATACCTGCCCAGGTGAGAATTTCTTCCTTCAGCTGACGGGCATATACCAGAGTCCCCTGAGGACAGGAATCATCCATGACAATCATGGTGTTCATCCGAAGCATCAGATTTCCCTCTTTTTCCTCCATTTGTTTCGGTAACGGTAATAAAATCATATTGAAACCTCCTAAACGATACAGTTTACTTCCCTTGGAGTATAACAAATATTTTCATCAGATACAATCAAATATTTTATAAAATGTATAAATATTTTTAACATATCTTTCTTTTTATACTGCATTATGTATTATTGTATTACTGTATACAAATATGCTTTTTCACATTTTCTACAAAAGACGATATCCTCTGCCTAAACGGTATCTTCTGGTTCCCAAATGGTAAAAAAATTTTTTTACCCATAAAAACAGCGCCCAAACGGTATCAAACCATTCAGGCGCATCAGTATTATATCCGTTATTCATGATCCGGTTTTCCTGCGCTCATATCCGTATAACAGTCCAACAGACCCACTGTCTCATTTGCCGGGCGGCCATACATATTGCAGCACTTATGAGAAATTTCGCCCCTGTCTCTCTCCTGATCATCCATTTCAACGCTCATGCGCATTACGCCCATCTCCGTCTCCTGGTCCAGATGTCTTAAGATATCTTCAATCATTTTCTCCTGATTCATCTTTATACCTCCATATCCGCCAATGGCAGGAACTAACTTTTGGAAGATTCGTAAATTCTGGTGCTCTTAAGTTTATATATCCGCAGCAGGAAGGAAAGAAAGGCAGCTCTTCTGCTTTCTTCCGGGGATCAACCGGACACCGTCGGTATAGCCTTCTTCCCTTCCTTCTAATTCCCTGATTAGAATATTCCGCAGATATGCTATTCTGTCCTGATATTCCGGATCTCTTATGGCGTCATGTAGCTCCTGCGGATCCTGGTCCAAACGGAAATACTGTTCTCTTCCGCTTTCCATAAACCAGCAGAATTTATCTTCCTTTGTAACGATATACTGATTGCCCAGATCTCCCCCGCTATGCTCTCCGTGGAGATATTCCCGATGATTCTCATGGAGCAGGGAGACGCCGTCTATTCCTTCCGGGGTCTGGCCTCCTGCCAATTCCACCATCGTAGGCAATATATCCCTTAATTCCGCAATTCTGTCACACACTGTCCCCGGCCTGGTTCCGGGTGCTTTGGCAATGATAAGGGGAATGTGAATACTTCCCTGATAAGGTCTTGTTTTCCGGAAGGTATAATGATCACCGAGCAATTCTCCGTGATCCGATGTAAATATAATGACGGTATTTTGATAACTATTATCATCCTTCAGCGCGTCGATCAGGCGGCCGATCTGATTATCCAGATGAGAGATACATGCATAATAGCCAATCTGTGCCTGTCTCATCAGATCCGGATCCACAGAGCCGGTATCCGCATCCGTCAATCTGCCGAGACGCTGCAGGCGTTCCTCATCTGCCCAATCGCCCATTGCCGGCGGCGTCAGGTTCTGATTGCGGTAAAGCTGAAAAAAGGCCTCCGGCGCATCAAAAGGCGGATGAGGGCGCAGATAGGATGCCATCAGGAAGAAAGGTTTTGAACGATCTCTGCGGCGCAGAAAATCAATGGATCTGTCTGTCACCCAATTGGTTGGATGCAGCCTTTCCTCATACATCCATGGTCTGGCCGTAAAGGAATTACACTCCAATCCGCCGTCCGTTACATCTCTATCTATTCCGATCTGTGTTTTCAGCCAATAAAAGTAATCATCTACGATTCTTTGATTCTCCGCATAAGGCACGCTTCCGTTCCTATAGGCATGCAGATAACCGTCATGCAATTCAACATGATGAAATCCCATTAAATTGCGCAGCGGATGGACATGCATTTTTCCTACGCACTGGGTGTAATACCCGTTTTTGGACAGCTCTCCTGCCATAGTTACAGGATATTCCCATGGTATTCTGTCCTGATATCCCACACGGCCGTGATGCTCCTGTTTCAATCCGGTATGCAGAGCACATCTTGCGGGAATACAGCTTGGACAGGCCGTATATGCATTTGTATATCGAACGCCTGTTGACGCCAGATGATCCAGATACGGGGTTTTCACATCCGGATGCCCGGCGATTCCCATACAATCTCCCCTCATCTGGTCTGTCATAATAAACAAAATGTTGGGCCTTTCCTCTGTTGAACTGTTTTTCATTGACAACCTCCTTATTCTACTCCATTCTATGCTGGTCATATTGATCTATCTCTGCCCTGTCCGGGGATTCCGCAAATTCCAATTGCTAAAATGGCCGCCTGCGTTCTGTCACAAACCTCCAGCTTCCGAAATATACTGGAAAGATGATTTTTTACCGTACGCTCGCTGATGCTTAAAGAATCTGCAATCTCTTTATTTAATTTTCCCTCAGCCGTCTGAAGCAAAACTTCCCTTTCTCTCCTGGTCAATGTCTTCCATTTGTTATTTTCAATAATCTGTGATGATTTCCAGTTTTGTGTCTGAAAATATTTTTTACCTTCTTTTATCATCCGAAAGGCCCTTGCCAATTCGGACGGTTCCGCATCCTTTCGAAGATAACCGTCCGCTTCCATATCCATTGCCTTTCTGAAATATTCCATGTCTCTGCAGACAGTCAAAACGAGAACCCGAACCTCCTGCATGTCTCTCTTTATTTCCTTCAGGATCTCAAATCCGCTTTTTCCCGGCAGATACAATTCTGTAATCAGCAACAGAAGAGCCGGCTTTTCCGCTCTCACCTCTTTCTCTCTCAAATCCTTTACCATTTCAAGACAAGCTTCTCCGTCTCCCGTCTCTCCTGCAACCTCTGCTCCCTCCACAGATTCAATCAACAGTTTGATTCCTGCCCTGATCAAAGGATATTCCTCTGCCAAAATAATCTTCATTTCCATCCTGATATACTCCTACACAATCCATACAGTCTCCCTCATTTTATCTACCGTCTTCTTCAGGCAGCTGCCAATCACAGCAAAATCCTGCTTTGCCTGTATTGGATTCATTACGATCTGAGTACTGCTCAACTCTATCTTTTGTACAATTTCATCCAGAGTCTGTATGGAGGAATCATGCAGCTCCTGTGCCGCTACCGGCTCCTTTACCCTATTTGGGGGAGGACATTTCAGAATATTTTCCAATATAGGAATATATTTTTGGAAAATACTCTTTCTGTTTTCTAATTCCCTGTCCCTTTCTTCATAAGCTGCCTTTTCTTTCCGAAGCGCTGTAATTTCCTCTCTATGAAGGTTTTCCATCTTTCTGGGAGAAAATACCTTGAAATCCTCCGGTTCCGCATCGGTAAAAGCCTGTATGCTGGCTTCTCTATCTCTGATGCATTCCATATCTCTCTGAATTTGTTCTTCTATCGTATTTACTTCCTGCCGAAATTCCGAAAGGATTTTCTGTAAAGCATCATATTCTTCGATAACCATCAGGATTCCTCCGATTTCTTTTCTGTATCACTTCCATTGTCATAAAATGAACAGCCCTGGCGTCCTCTTTCTTTTGTCACATACAGAGCGGCATCTGCCTTTTTATAGAGATCATCGTTGAATCCGGAGGAAGAAAAAGCGACTCCCACACTGACGGATGTCTTCGGCATGTTATTTTCCGGATTTGTCAAGACATTATTTATCTTCTTTATTTTCTCCTCTATAACGGCTTTCCGATCTTCCTCGACCTCCGGCAAAATCACTGCGAACTCATCTCCTCCGATTCTGGCCGCATAATCCGAGGAACGGAAACTTTCTACCAGCAGCTTTGCCACTTTCTTCAGCACCTTATCTCCCATTTCGTGACCATATTGGTCATTCACTGTCTTGAATTTGTCCACGTCCACAATCAGCAAAGCTATGGGAATCTGCTTATTCTTCAGAAACTGCCTCAATCTGTCGAAAGCGCCTCTGTTAATAATTCCCGTGAGAGCGTCATGTTCCGCCCGATAGCTGAGCTTTGCTTCATTGGCTGTATTTAATTCATATATATTATTATAGGTCAAAGCCAGATATTTGAACTCATAAGAACCTGATACAGTCAGCTTTTCCTTATCTTCTATGTTTTCGATATAAATTTTAAGCGGTTTTATCACCAATAAGATAATCAACAGAAACATCAGTATATTCTCAATAAATAAGATACTGATCAGTATTTGCTGTTTTGTCATTGTATATTTTAAGTCCAAAGCGCTGTTCTGCTGCTTTTTCAACGTATCATCCACAATACTGTCAATAAAATATGAAATATTATCCGTAATCAGCGCTTTCATTTCCTGATAAGAAGAACCGAATACAATCTCCCGGGCCTGAGCAATCATTTCCTCCTGCTCCAGCATACGGTCCTTTTCCGTAAGCTCCATATTTTTTACATCTTCCGGAAGACTTTCTTCATCTATTTCTAATGCTGCTGTAATCAATTTCATGGCATATATCTCGTCTGTCATCAGACGATTGGAATAGTCTAATGCCGTCTGAAGATAACTCTCTATTTCCTCTTCCACATCAAATGATCTCATATGTTCCAGCGCCTGATCTCTGCGCCTTACTGTATAAGCTTCCGTAAAATAATCCTTCATGCATTCTATATCCATGGTAATTGTATACAGTCGTACCTGTTCCGTAAGATAATCGGATCCTTCCATTATAAGAGAAGCATCCCTTTCACAGGAAATATAATCTTCTGTTGCGGAAATCATGGCATTGTATCTGTCTGACGCATAGATAGTAGCCCCTATCAAAAAAATATATAATATGCAGGATATCATCATCATATAGATATTGATATTCCTGATCTTGATTCCTTTTATCTTCTTTTTGCTCTTCTCCTCCATTATTCCTTACCCTCATAACAAATTAATATTTAAGAAGATTATACTCTAACTTTTCCAAGAATGACAGCCTGTTTTTATTTTTATCAGCAAATTGGTTCCTTCCCCGGCAATCCGGCTTTTCTGGGATATTTAGCAGGTGTGGGCCTTTCCTTTCTGATGACAAAAAAAGTTCTGGAAATATCGGAATATGGCAGATGAAATTCCCGTATTTCCTCTGTTTTTCCTCCCATAACGGCAATGGCTTTTCCGGCTGCTGCCATTTCCTCCGACGTCTTTTCCGCTTTATAGGCGATGAATAAGCCCCCAATCCTTACAAAGGGCATACAATACTCTGTAAGGGTTGACAAATTTGCAACAGCCCTTGAAACACACAGATCATAACACTCGCGCAATTTTCCGGGTCTGGCGAAATCCTCCGCCCTGCCGTGAATGGCCTCCACCCCTTCTAATTCAAGCCTTTCTATTACAGCATTTAAAAAAGAAATCCTTTTACTCAGAGAATCCAACAGGGTTACCTTCATCTCCGGAAATGCAATCTTCAATGCCAATCCCGGAAATCCTGCCCCCGTCCCCACATCGATCAGAGAGATATTTCTATCTTCATTGATGACATTAACCAGAGACAGGCTGTCCACAAAATGCTTCTTCATTACTTCATCATAATCTGTGATAGCCGTCAGATTCATTCTCTGATTCCATTCTGTCAGCATTTCATAATATTGAATAAAGCGGCATATCTTCTCCTGCGTCAGCGATATACCCATATATTTCAAATCTTCTTGAAAAGACTCCGTATTATATCCTTCTGTCATTCTGTCACCTGCGTTTTGTCAATAAATATCTTTAATCTCTTCATAAATCTGCTGCATCTCAAGATCCGCATGAAAAATACTCTCTGCAATATTCGTAAGACGCGTCCTTGTAGAATCAGATACTTTGGCCGCTGTCTTATACCGAAGCTGGTGCTCCAGGCTGGCCCAGAAGTCCATTGCAATAGTCCTCATTTGAATTTCAACAGGAATAATCTGTTTTTCAGAAGAAAGAAAAATCGGAATAGCTACAATCAGATGATAACTTCGATATCCGTTCGGCTTTGGATTGGCAATGTAATCTTTCTCCCTTACAATCAACAGATCATCCTGTTGTTTCAGCATTTTCACAATATCATAAATATCGTTTATGTAAGAACAGATCACCCTTATTCCGCCGATATCCGTGATTTCATCCCTCATGGTTTCATACTCCAGAGGGAGATTTTTCTGAATCATTTTATTGCGGATACTGTCTGTCTTCTTTAGTCTGTGTGTGATATGCTGTATAGGATTTCTCGATTTATTCAATTCAAATTCCTGACTTAAATTTTCCAGTTTTGTACAAATTTCCCGCATGGCACAGGAATAAAGCATGGTCATTTCCTTAATCTGAGAGAAATTAGTGGGAAACCCCTCCCGCAGATCATCCATGCATCTATTTTCTATTTCTTCCACTTTTTTCACCTTTCCGTTTACTGTAGTATGTGCATGCGCTCCAGCGCATATGGAATCAAAAGTTGACTTGATGCTCTTTCAAGTCAACATTATACCATAAAAAATTATTTATCATGCGTATAACGAAAAAGTTAATAATTTTTTCAGTTTCTGTCCCTTTCAAATTTTTCCAGATATACCAGAAGCACAGAGATATCCGCCGGCGACACTCCTGATATCCTGGAAGCCTGCCCGATGGAGGCAGGACAAAACATCTTCAAATTCTGCCTGGCCTCCAGACGCAGAGAAGAAACTCCGTCATAATCGATATCCTGAGGAATCAGCTTTTTCTCCATTTTTTTAAATTGTTCCACCTGGCGTCTCTGCCTGACGATATACCCCTCATATTTTATTTCAATTTCAACCTGCTCTATAACTGTCCGGGGAAGCTCCTTTCTGTCCTGATCGATTTCCTCTATCAATTCATAATTCAGTTCCGGACGGCATAATAATTCTGCCAGACTGGCAGCTGTTTTCAACAGAGAGCTTCCATGTGCCTCCAGAAACTTCTGAACTTCCCTGTTAGCTCCCACATAGGTATTTTTCAACCTTCTGACCTCTTCCTCTATCAACCTTTCCTTTTCCGACAGAGCCCGGTATTCTTCTTCCGATATCAGTCCCACTGCATATCCCTTTTTCCGAAGCCGCAGATCCGCATTATCCTGACGAAGAAGCAGCCTGTACTCTGCCCTGGAAGTCATCATCCGATAAGGCTCCCTGTTTTCTCTGGTCACCAGATCATCAATCAATACCCCTATATATCCTTCTGATCTATCAATCAACAGAGGCTCCTTTCCCAAAATGGACATAGCCGCATTCACTCCCGCCACCAGTCCCTGGCAGGCAGCCTCCTCATATCCGCTGCTGCCGTTAAACTGTCCTCCGCTGAACAGCCCCTTTACATTCTTAAATTCCAAAGTAGAATAAAGCTGCCCCGGACAGAGACAGTCATATTCTATGGCATAGGCATTCCGCACGATTTTGCAATGCTCCAGTCCCGGCACAGTCCTGTACATGGCAAGCTGTACGTCCTCCGGCAGGGAAGAAGACATTCCGCTGATATACATTTCATTGGTGTGGAGTCCTTCCGGCTCGATGAAAACCTGATGGCGCTCCTTTTCTGCAAATTTAACCACCTTATCCTCAATAGAAGGACAATATCTGGGACCGGTTCCTTCTATAACTCCGGCATAAATAGGAGATCTGTCCAAATTTTCCCTGATAATCTCATGGGTCCTTTCATTAGTATATGTAAGCCAACAGGAAACCTGCTCTTTCTGTATACTCTCAGAATCCGTGGAGAAAGAAAAAGGGGTAATATATTCATCCCCAAATTGTTCTTCCATTTTGGTAAAATCAATACTTCTTCTATCCATTCTTGCAGGAGTACCCGTCTTGAAACGTCTGAGCCTGATTCCCATCTCTCTCAGAGAATCTGTCAGATGAGCAGCGGCCTGCAGGCCGTTGGGTCCCGTGTAAGTGATGGATTCCCCGCACAGGCATCTGGCTCCCAGATAGGTTCCCGTACATAAGACAACGCTTTGGCATTCATAAATCATACCTGAAACGATTTTTACACCGGTCACCCTTTTGCAGCCTTCCCCTGCTTCTTCCCATAAAATTTCACTGACTTCCGCCTGTTTTATGGTCAAATGCTCCTGATTTTCCAGAACCTTCCTCATTGCTCTCGAATACTCTGCCTTATCCGCCTGCGCCCGCAGAGAATGAACCGCCGGACCCTTGGATATATTCAGCATTTTGGACTGAATGAAGGTTTTGTCTATATTTTTACCCATTTCTCCGCCAAGGGCATCCAGCTCTTTCACCAAATGTCCCTTGGAGGACCCCCCTATATTCGGATTGCATGGCATCAAAGCGATACTGTCCACACTTACAGTGAAAATCACCGTCTCCAGCCCAAGTCTGGCACAGGCCAAAGCCGCCTCACATCCGGCATGCCCCGCTCCTATTATACATACGTTCACCTTTTCGCGAAATTCTATCATATTTCTTTTTAACCTATTTTCCCATACAAAATTTTGAAAATATCTCTTCTACCAGATCATCTCCCACTTCTTCCCCTGTAATTTTGCCCAGGGAAGTATAGGCATCCATCAGGTCAATAGAATAGAAATCTTCCGGCATCCCGTCCTCCACACTCTTCCTTACCAGTGATAAGGAATGATAAACCTCCTCCAAAGCCTCTCTGTGTCTCATATTTGTAATTACAATTTCCTGGCTACTCGCGATTTTTCCCCGGAAAAACATATCCTTTAAGGTCTCTTCAAATATATCCATTCCGATTCCTTCCATGAATGATGTCTTAACAATAGAAAATTCTTCAGAATCCTGCCCGGAATCAGCAAACATCATTTTGACATCTTCTTCTGTCACTCTATTGATCATATCGCTCTTATTCAGCAATACAACTTTCTTTTTATTTCCTATGAAAGAAACTATTTCCCGGTCATTCTCATCCAAAGCAATCGAAGCGTCCACCACGTAGACAACCAGATCCGCACTCTCAGCATACTTTAAAGCCCTCTCTACACCTATTTTCTCTACTGTATCTTCTGTTTCGCGTATTCCTGCCGTATCCACCACATTGAGGGATAAATCTCCCAGTCTGACAGTTTCCCGCAACACATCCCTTGTCGTTCCCGCCACATCTGTCACAATGGCCCTGTCCTCTCCTACAAGACAATTCAGAAGAGTTGATTTGCCCACATTTGGCTTGCCGACAATCACGGTATCTATCCCTTCCTGAATCAATCTGCCGTTTTCCCAGGTATCTATTAGTTTATTAACTTCTCTTGACAACTTATCTATTTTATTATGAAGCCTTTCGGTATATCCCTCCAGGCTGAAATGTTCCGGATCATCCAGGGCCGACTCAATAAAAGCTACCTCATAGAGGATTTCATTCCGCATTTTCTTTATCTTATCTGAAAGAACACCTCTTAATTGTCTGACGGAACAGTTCAGGGCATATTCATTCTGTGAACGGATCACATCCATCACAGCCTCTGCCCGGGCCAAATCAATTCTTCCGTTCAAAAAGGCACGTCTGGTAAATTCTCCGGGATCTGCCAGCCTGGCTCCTGATTTCAGAGCCGTTTCCAGTATTTTCTTCATCACAAGCACACCGCCGTGACACTGGATTTCCACAGTATCCTCTCCGGTAAAGCTCCTGGGAGAGCGCATTACCACAGCCATCACTTCATCTATGATAAAATCATTGTCCGCATCATACGCAAAACCGTAATAAAGCATGTGGCTTACTGCACTATCCAAAATCTGTTTTCCGGAAGGAGCACGAAAAATAATATTTCCTGTTTCAACTGCATTCTCGCCGCTGATTCTCACGATACCGATACCTGAATCTGTCAGTCCTGTGGCAATTGCAGCTATCGTATCCTTTTTCCACATAAATTATATCCTCATAAAATACAACATGGTAAAACCGGATATAAATATATATCCGGTTTTACGTATACTTTTTTATCTCTTATAAGTAACAACAACTCTCCTGTAAGGTTCGTCTCCCTCGCTGTGCGTAGAGATATACTTGTCATTCTGCAAAGTCGAATGAATAATCCGTCTTTCATAGGGATTCATAGGTTCCAGAGAAACCGGCCTTCTGGTCTTCTTTACCTTATAGGCAATATTCTTAGCCAGATTTTCCAATGTCTCCTTTCTTCTCTGACGATAATTTTCCGTATCAATCTTGACTCTGATGTATTCTTCCATTTCCTTATTTACCACCAGAGATACCAGATATTGAAGAGAATCCAGCGTTTGTCCGCGCTTTCCGATCAAAACCCCCATCTCATCTCCCGAAAGCTCAATATCCATGGATTTTTCTTCTTCATTGTACTTTACATCTATCACTACCTGCATATTCATTGCCGCAAATACATCTTTCAAAAAGTTTTTGGCAGTATCTTCGGCCGATACTTCCTCTATTTTGGCAGACGCCTTGATAATTGCAGGTTTGGAACCGATTCCAAGAAATCCGCTGGAACCTTCCTCTATCACCTGATACTCAAGTTTGTCGCTTGTCACACCCAATTTCCTGCAGGCTTCGGTAATAGCCTCATTCACAGTCTTGGCAGATACTTCGATAAATTCCTGCTCCTTCGCCATTTTAATTCTCCTCCTCAATTCAGTTCCGCAGTTCTTAATTCCTGTTATTATTTCTCTCGTTGTAATCCTTTACCATATTGGCCTTTTCCATCATGCTTCCCGGTTTTGCATTGCTCCTGCTGTAGGTGCCCTCCGGCGTCGTATTGACTTTCGCCTTATCAGCCATACCGGTACTTTTGTCCACATTCGCGGGCTTCTGAGCAGTCGACTTATTTTGAATGTTACGTGTATTCATATTTGCATAAGCGTTCATTCTCTCCTGGGTCTGCTTCAGCTTTTCCATCTTTTTCGCACTCTTGACGGAATTTTTTGCAATGACTTCATCGAAATCCATTTTGTCAATATGTCTGTTAATGACTACCTGCTGGATACTTCTCACCACGCTGCCGGCTACCCAATATAAACCCATACCGGAAGGAAATGAAAAACAGAACCACGCAGACATTAACGGCATAAACATATTCATGGTCTTCATGGATGCAGCCATGGAAGAAGCCTTCTCATTTCCGTTGGAAGGCTGCTGGGGCATCAGCTTTACATTGATCCACTGTGTCACTGCAGAGAGAACAGGAATCATCACGGCTCCGACCACAATTCCCCAGGCCCCGATCTCCATGGCACTTTTAATCAATGCGCTTGGAGAATCTCCCATATTCAGACCGAAAAAGTTATTGTAGGTATCCAGCAGTCCCCGGGTACTCTCATTGCTGAGAATCAAATGTCCCTTATAAGTCAGCTGACTTAAATCATAATGTCCGGCAACGGCAGCCATATCCGCAGAGGACAATTTATTCAGGACGTCAATGATTCCGTTGGTCAGATCCCCCTTTGTCATAGACTGGCCATACATACTTACTACGCTTGAAATACTTTCAATACCTGAATTCTGAAGAAATCCTCCATTGTCGTTCTGGATGATATGCTCCGCCAATACCTTGAAGGTATTGCCGATCTGCGTAACATAGGCCGGCATACGGTATATTACTTGATATAATGCAAACAGAATAGGCATCTGGATCAAAAGCTGTACACAGCTTCCGCTGGCAGACACGCCATATTTTGCATATACCATCTGAACCTCCTGATTTTTTGCCATCAGAGATTCCTGGTCTGACCTTCCCTTATATTTTGCTTCAATTGCCTGAATCTCAGGATTCATCTTCACTTGAAGCTTGGAGAATTTCTGCTGCTTAATATTCAATGGCGTCATTAGAAGGTTTACTACGATAGTAAACAAAATAATCGCCAGACCGATATTCGGAATACCTATAAAATCGATGACATAAAAGATACCGTTCATGATTTTACCCAGCAGCCACGCGACCTGCCCTATAATGGGAGTCGTATTCTGGGTCAATAAAATTAAACTCATTTATTTTCTATCCTCTCAGTCAGGTTTGCCGGTGATTCTTTACTTAGGAACCGGATCAAATCCGCCTTTAGAAAAAGGATTACAGCGCAGTATTCTCCATACAGCCAGCATACTTCCCTTCAAAGCTCCGTGTCTCTCAATGGCCTCTAAACCATACTGGGAGCAGGTTGGAATATAGGGGCACCTGGTCCTTTTCATAGGTGACAGATATTTTTGATAAAATCTGATACCGGCAATCAAAAATTTTTTCATTCTTAAAACTCAGCCTCTGTGATATGATGAAGCTTACCAAGGTGAAGCAGCGCGCTTTCCATCTCAGCATAACCCACCGAAACCGCATTCTTCCTTGCAACGATTACAATGTCCAAACCACTATTGAACATCGCTTCCTGTAATCGGTAACTTTCCCGCAACAATCTTGTAATCCGGTGTCTCACAATACTGTTGCCCACTTTTCTGCTCACGCTGATTCCTACTCTGTTCCTTCCAGTGCCGTTTTCCTTCACATACATTACCAAATATTTATTTGCATAAGATTTACCGGAGCGGTATACAGACTGAAACTGGTGATTTTTTTTAAGGCTTTCAGAAAATTTCATCAATTTTCCATTCACCTCCCGAAAGAGTCAACGACACCTTTCCTGTGTCATGGCACTTTGTATCCGGGCCCGGACAATCGAGCAGGGAACGCCCTTCTCCGCTGCCACAGGCGCAGTATACAATCGAGTAGAGGAATGCCTTTCTCCGCTACTCGCCGCGCGGCCCGCATGCTGCGTCAGCAGCAAACTTCCATATGCGGTCCTGTGCATAAACAAAAAGGCCACATTTCTGTGACCTAAGCGGACAATACTTTTCTTCCTTTTGCACGTCTGGCCGCTAATACTTTTCTGCCGCTGCGAGTACTCATTCTCGCCCTGAACCCATGAACCTTGGCGTGTGAACGCTTTTTAGGCTGAAATGTCATTTTCATAATAAAGCACCTCCTTCTAATTTCTATTTACTCCTGAAATCGGAAAACAGCATATTGATTGTATAAAAAAAACTTTACAATGTCAAGGAAAATTCAGCAAAAATCCGGTATTTCTGAAAGAAAAAAATTTTTTTCACATTATACACATAGATATCCACATAAATTACCCCCAATTTATTTATACACATCCTGTGTATGAAATGTGGATAATTGAGACGGAAATAGAATTTTATCTGTGTATCAAAAGTGAACATTTCTTCAAAAACATGATATTTGCTGCCTTTGTGATACCTACAATTTTTATACACTTATTCACATTCCTATCCACATCCCCCTGTTTACAATTAAATTATAAACATAGTTATTCACATTATGTGGATAACTTTTTTTCAAAGATGTTCAAAACTAACATTTGAAATATTCTGAAATCTATATTACAATGATTAAACAGCTGTTTTTGAGGGAGGAACCTGTCAATGGAAGGGATCAAAGAGAATTGGACTGAAATCAAAGAAATCATTAAAAGGGAATATAAACTTACAGAAATATCTTACAGAACTTGGGTGGAACCTCTGCAATTTTATAAAGTGGACAATTCTGTGGTCAGTATCATCATTCCTGCGGAGCTGTCCCATATGCTCGATTACATTTCTTCCAAGTATAAAAACTTTTTTCAGGTCATTATATCTGAAATGTTTGACCATGTCTATCAGGTTCAGTTTATTCTCGAGCAGGATGTGGTCCCTCTCTCCGAAGAGGAAAAAGATTCCGAAGAATTGTCTGAAAAAGAAAATTTGAATCCGAAATACAAATTTTCCACCTTTGTGGTAGGAAGCAGCAATAAACTGGCTCACTCTGCCTCCCTTGCAGTGGCGGAATCTCCCGGACAGACTTATAATCCGCTCTATCTATACGGAGGACCGGGCCTTGGCAAGACACACCTGATGCATTCCATCGGACATTTCATACTGGAACAGAACCCCGATAAGAAAGTACTCTATGTGACCAGCGAAGAATTTACAAATGAAGTTATCGAATCTATCCGAAGCGGTAATGCTGCCTCCATGACCAAACTCAGGGAAAAATACAGAACCGTAGATGTGCTGATGGTTGATGACGTTCAGTTTATTATAGGAAAGGAAAGTACCCAGGAAGAATTTTTCCATACCTTTAACGTACTTCACTCTGCCAGAAAACAGATCATCCTTTCATCGGACAAGCCGCCCAAGGATATTACGACACTGGACGAGCGTTTCCGCTCCCGTTTTGAATGGGGGCTTACTGCAGATATCCAGCCGCCGGATTATGAAACGCGGATGGCCATTCTGCGAAAAAATGCCGAATCCTGCGGAAGGCAGATCAATGAAGAAATTATCAAATATATTGCCACCAATATTAAGTCCAATATCCGGGAACTGGAAGGTGCGTTTAATAAAATCGTCGCCGCCGGGAGACTGAATCAGGTAGACTTGACGCTTGCATTGGCCGAAGAAGCATTGAAGGATATGATTTATCCCAATAAATCAAGAGAAATCACACCCAAACTTATCATCGATGTGGTCGCCGAGCATTTCGGAATCAAGGCTGAAGATATCTGCTCGAAGAAGAGAAATTCCGAATTTGTCCTGCCCAGACAGATTGTCATGTATCTATGCAGGGAGCTTACAGCCACATCTTATGTGAATATAGGCAAACTCCTTGGGAAAAAGGATCATACCACAATCATGCATGGTGTCAATAAGATTACAGCAGAGATCAAAAACAACGAAGAAATAAATAATAAAATAGATATCATTATCAAGAAGATTAATCCTTCATAAATTACAGGATATCCTATGTGGAATGTGTTGATATCTTTTCAGGTAAAAAAGGCTGCCTTAAATGGGCTGTGAATAACTTCATAGTTAATTTTAAGTTATTCTGAAAATATTCACGAGTTTTCCATTCCCTTTTTCCCTGAAAAATAGTATAATAGAGATACTTATGCACATATCAACAGCTATTATTATGAATACTATGAAATTCTTTATATATTAATTGGATTTGCGGCACGAAAAGATTTCGAAAAGGAAGGGAGCTGTTTCCATGAAATTAGTATGTTCTAAATCAAACCTGCTGAACGGAGTTCAGATTGTATCGAAAGCTGTTCCGAATAAAACGACAATGTCCATACTGGAATGCATTCTGATAGAGGCTTCCGGAGGAATTATTACACTCACAGCCAATGACATGGATCTGGGAATTGAGACAGTCATAGAAGGAGATATCCAGGAAGAGGGAATTATAGCACTGGATGCAAAAATATTTTTGGATATGGTAAGAAAGCTTCCTGACAGCTATATCAAAATTGAGACGGATGCTTCTTACAAGACCCTGATTACCTGTGAGAAGGCAAAATTTACCCTTATCGGAAAATCAGGGGAGGATTTTTCCTATCTCCCGGCAGTGGAAAAGGAAGACAGTATTGTAATTAGTCAGTTTACGCTGAAGGAAATGGTAAGGCAGACCATTTTCTCCATATCGGACAATGATAATAATAAACTGATGACGGGAGAGTTGTTTGAAATCAACGGAGATGAGCTGAAGCTGGTGTCTTCTGACGGGCACCGCATTTCCATCCGAAAGATACAGCTGAGAGAAGTTTATGAACACAAAAAAGTAATCGTTCCCGGAAAAACTTTAAATGAGGTCAGCAAGATCCTTCCCGGCGGAGCGGATAATGATCTGGTCATATATTTTACTTCCAATCACATTGTCTTTGAATTTGAGAATACGGTGGTGGTGTCCAGATTGATCGAAGGAGAATATTTTAATATAGACAGGATGCTTTCCAGCGATTATGAGACGAAAGTAAAGGTCAATAAAAAAGAATTGCTAAACTGTATCGACAGGGCGACGCTTCTGACTAGAGAGGGCGACAGGAAGCCTATCGTCATCAATATAACCGAAGGCAATATGGAGCTGAAGATCGATTCGGCCCTGGGAAGCATGAACGAAGATATTGACATTGAGAAACAGGGCAGGGATCTGATGATCGGATTTAATCCCAAATTTCTCATTGATGCGCTTCGTGTCATCGATGAAGAGGAAGTGGAACTGTATATGGTGAATCCGAAGGCGCCGTGTTTTATCAAAAATGAGGACCAGGGATATATTTATTTGATTTTGCCCGTCAGCCTGGTGGCCAATTATTCCAGATAATAAGTGCGGGAGAGAGAAGATGGAAGTTATTCATTTGAGGGAAGATTATATTAAACTTGGACAGGCGCTTAAGGCTGCAGGTTTTGTGGGATCCGGCTTGGAGGCGAAAATCGTCATTCAGGATGGTCTGGTCAAAGTGAACGGTACTGTTGAGACACAGCGGGGGAAAAAGCTGACAGTCGGAGATCTGGTAGAATATAACGGCAATAACATAAAAATAGAGGCGTAGCGACGGTAAAAAGATGATTATTAAATCAATAGAACTGGCTGATTACAGGAATTACGATTCTCTGGTCCTGCAATTCGATAAAGGAACCAATATCCTTTACGGAGATAACGCCCAGGGAAAGACGAATATCCTGGAGGCTATTTTCGTGTCCGCCACCACTAAGTCTCACAGGGGCAGCAAAGACAGGGAAATTGTCAATTTTGAGAAAGAAGAAAGCCATATCAGGACTTATCTGGAAAAAGAGGGCGTGGAGACGAGAGTCGATATGCATCTTCGGAAGAATAAGTCCAAGGGAATTGCCATAGACGGGCAGAAAATTAAAAAGGCTGCGGATTTGCTTGGATTATGCAATGTGGTGTTTTTTTCGCCGGAGGATCTGGGGATTATTAAAAACGGTCCTGCGGAGAGAAGGCGTTTTGTGGATATGGAGCTGTGTCAGCTGGACGGTTTTTACCTTTACAATCTGAATCATTATAATAAAATCATCAATCAGCGCAACAAGCTGTTAAAGGATATGTATCTGAATCCGGATCTTAAGGAGACTTTGAGCATCTGGGATATGCAGCTGGTTTCTTTCGGAAGCAAGATTATAGAGCGTCGTTATCTGTTTGCAGAACAGCTTAATGAGATCATCTATGAGATTCATAAAAGATTGTCCGGCGGGAAAGAGGAGCTTACGATTATTTATGAGCCGGATGTGAGTAACGAAGAATTTGAGAAGAAGCTTAGGGGAAATCAGGAGAGGGATATCAAGGCCAAACTGACATCCGTGGGACCTCACAGAGATGATTTTTCTTTTATGGTGGGGAATGTGGATATCAGGAGATACGGTTCCCAGGGACAGCAGAGAACGGCGGCCCTGTCCCTGAAACTGGCCGAAATAGAACTTGTGAAAAAAGTAACGAAAGAAAATCCCATACTTTTGCTGGATGACGTACTTTCGGAGCTGGATTCCAACAGACAGAATTATCTGCTGAACAGCATAGGGGAGATACAGACGATTATTACCTGTACCGGTCTGGAGGAATTTGTGAACCATCGTTTCGAGATAGACAGAGTTTATAAGGTGTCGGAGGGAAGTGTTCTCTGTATGAATCAGGAATTGTCTTAAGGGCAGATGATTTTGGATTTGAGAGAGGAAGGAAACGGGAAATATGAGTGAAGAAATAATCAGCAACACTGCAGTAGAACATGAATATGGCGCGGATCAGATTCAGATTCTGGAAGGGTTGGAAGCTGTCAGAAAGCGTCCCGGAATGTATATAGGTACTACGTCCAGCAGGGGACTGCATCATCTTGTCTATGAAATCGTAGATAATTCCGTGGATGAGGCCCTGGCCGGATTTTGCGATACTATCGATGTGAGAATCAATGAGGGGAATTCCGTAACAGTGATTGACAACGGGAGGGGCATTCCTGTCGGTATCAATCATAAGGCCGGCATTCCTGCTGTGGAGGTGGTCTTTACCATTTTGCACGCGGGAGGAAAATTCGGCGGCGGGGGATATAAGGTTTCCGGCGGCCTGCACGGTGTGGGCGCTTCCGTGGTAAATGCGCTTTCCGAATGGCTGGAGGTAGAGATATGCCAGGACGGAAAGGTGTATCAGCAGAGATATGAGAGGGGACATGTGTGTTATCCTCTGAAGGAAATCGGTACCTGTCCTCTGGAAAAGACGGGGACAAAGATTACATTTCTTCCGGATCGGGAGATTTTTACGGAGACATTGGTGTTTGATTTCGATATATTGAAAATCAGATTGCGGGAGATGGCATTCCTGACCAAGGGACTTCGGATTATTTTGAGAGACGGCAGAAAAAATAAGGAAGCCGTGCAAAAAATTGAGACGGATGAAACAATTGCCTCTCATGAGGACCGTCAAATCAACGAACTGCTGCAGCGCGCGGAAGCCGACAGGGAAGAGGAAGGGGCAGAAGCAGACATTTTTTCCGGAAAAGAAACACAGGAATCACAGGAAAGCGGCAGGGAAGTCTGGAAGGAGAAGAAGGTTGAGTTTTATTATGAGGGCGGTATTAGGGAATTTGTAGCCTATCTCAACCGAAGCAAGGCGCCCTTGTATGAGAATATTCTTTACTTTGAGGGACAGAAAAATAATGTCTATGTGGAGGTATCTTTCCAGCATAATGATTCCTTCAATGAGAGTGTATTCAGTTTCGTCAATAATATCAATACACCGGAGGGCGGTACCCATCTGCAGGGATTTCGGAATGCGTTGACTAAGACTTTTAATGATTATGCCAGAAATGCAAAGCTTTTAAAAGACAGCGAACCCAATCTGTCCGGGGAGGATATAAGGGAAGGGTTGACGGCTATCATCAGTGTAAAGATCGAGGATCCCCAATTCGAGGGACAGACGAAGCAGAAATTGGGCAACAGTGAGGCTAGAGGGGCTGTTGATAATATAGTCAGCGAGCAACTTACCTATTTTCTGGAATTGAATCCTTCTGTGGCAAAGGCGATTTGTGAGAAGTCTATTTTGGCCCAGAGAGCCAGAGAGGCGGCAAGAAAGGCCAGGGACCTGACCAGAAGAAAGACTGCCCTGGACGGTATGGCCTTGCCCGGAAAGCTGGCGGATTGTTCCGACAAGGATCCGAAGAACTGTGAAATCTATATTGTGGAGGGAGATTCCGCAGGAGGAAGCGCGAAGACTGCCCGTGCCCGTGCAACTCAGGCTATACTGCCACTTCGAGGCAAGATCTTGAATGTAGAGAAGGCGAGACTTGACAAAATCTATGCTAATGCGGAAATCAGAGCTATGATTACGGCCTTTGGTACTGGGATACATGATGATTTCAACATTGAGAAGCTTCGTTACGACAAGATTATATTGATGACGGATGCCGATGTGGACGGCGCGCATATCAGTACTTTGCTGCTCACGTTTATTTACAGGTTTATGCCGAATCTGATCAAGGAAGGGCATGTATATCTGGCGAAGCCGCCTCTGTATAAACTGGAGAAGAATAAGAAGATCTGGTATGCCTACAGCGATGAGGAGCTTGACAGTATCCTCCAGGAGGTGGGCAGAGACCAGAATAATAAGATTCAGCGTTATAAGGGATTGGGAGAAATGGATGCGGAGCAGCTTTGGGAGACCACCATGGATCCGGCCCGAAGGATTTTGCTGCGGGTAAATTATGACGAGGAGATGGAATCAGAGCTTGACCTTACCTTTACTACTTTGATGGGGGACAAGGTGGAGCCGAGGAAGGAATTCATTGAAGAAAATGCCAGGTTTGTGAAGAATCTGGATATTAATTGAGACTTTAGAGTTTATGAAAGAGGCAATATATGAAGGATGACATATTTGATAACCGGCCGGAGATGGATAATATTGAAGAAGTAGACTTAAAGGAGAAAATGGAGTCCTTTTTTATCGACTACTCCATGAGTGTAATTGCATCCAGAGCTCTTCCGGATGTAAGGGACGGTTTGAAGCCGGTTCAGCGCCGCGTGCTTTATTCCATGATCGAATTGAATAATGGCCCGGATAAACCTCATCGTAAAAGTGCCCGTATCGTAGGTGATACTATGGGTAAATATCACCCCCATGGAGACAGTTCCATATACGGCGCTTTGGTGAATATGGCTCAGGATTGGTCTACAAGATATCCGCTGGTGGACGGACACGGAAATTTTGGTTCCATGGATGGGGACGGCGCTGCTGCCATGCGTTATACGGAGGCCAGACTTTCCAAAATATCCATGGAGCTTCTGGCTGATATTAATAAAGACACGGTAAACTTTGTACCAAATTTCGATGATACGGAAAAGGAACCTGTAGTGCTTCCCAGCAGGTATCCGAATCTGCTGGTAAATGGTACGACGGGAATCGCCGTGGGTATGGCCACCAATATACCGCCTCATAATTTGCGTGAAATTGTAGGCGCCATTGTCAAGATTATAGACAATAAGGTAAGTGAAGACAGGGATACCTCTATTGACGAAATTCTTTCCATTGTCAAGGCGCCTGATTTTCCCACAGGAGGAATGATACTGGGAACCAGAGGCTGCAGCGAAGCCTACAGGACGGGGCGGGGCAAAGTCGTTGTGCGTGCCGTCACAAATATAGAGACACTGCCGAATGGGAAAAGTCAGATCATAGCTACAGAACTGCCCTATATGGTAAATAAGGCAAGTCTGATTATCAAAATAGCAGATTTGGTAAAACAAAAAAAAATAGACGGTATAACAGATATACGTGACGAGTCGAACAGAGAAGGAATCAGAGTGGTTATAGAGCTGCGTAAAGACGCCAATGCCAATGTCATCCTGAATCAGCTGTATAAGCATACGCAGCTGCAGGATACCTTTGGTGTCATTATGCTGGCTCTGGTGAACCAGGAACCGAAGATCATGAATCTTCTGGATATGCTGAAATATTATATCAGACATCAGGAGGATGTGGTCACCAGAAGGACAAAATATGATTTAAATAAGGCGGAAGAGAGAGATCATATCTTACAGGGACTTTTGAAGGCTCTGGATTTTATCGATGAAGTGATCTCGATTATCAGGAGCAGCCGGAATGCTCAGATTGCCACAGAACGGCTGATGGAGAGATTCGAATTATCGGAGGCGCAGGCCACTGCTATTGTCAATATGCGTTTGAGGGCTCTCACAGGTCTGGAACGTGAGAAACTGGAGGCTGAGCACGACGAGCTGCAGAAGAAAATAAAAGAGTTGAAAACGATTTTGGCAGACAGAAAGCTATTACTGGATGTGATTAAAACTGAAATTACGGAAATAGCTGAAAAATACGGGGATGACAGACGCAGCAAGATTGGCTATGACGAGTCTGATATCTCTCTGGAAGATATGATTCCAAATGAAAATACTGTGATTGCGTTGACGAATCTAGGCTACATAAAGCGTATGACAGTGGACAATTTCAAGGCCCAGAACAGAGGCGGCAAGGGAATCAAAGGGATGCAGACCATTGATGAAGATTATATTGAAGATCTTCTGATGACCACTACCCACCACTATCTGAATTTCTTTACCAGCCTTGGAAGGGTTTATCGTTTGAAGGCTTACGAGATACCGGAAGCCGGAAGAACGGCCAGAGGAACGGCTATTATTAATTTACTGGAGATGGCGCCGGAGGAAAAGATTACGGCCATGATTCCCATCAAGGAATATGACCATGATAAGAATCTGTTTATGGTAACCAAAAAGGGAATTGTAAAGAAAACTTCCATGATGGAATTTTCCTATATCCGGAAGAAGGGATTGACTGCCATTAATTTAAAGGATGACGACGAACTTATTGAGGTAAAGGTGACAGAGAAGGACAGTGAAATCTTCCTTGTAACCAGACAGGGGATCTGTATTCGTTTTAAGGAGACAGATGTTCGTTCCACAGGACGCAGTTCTATGGGTGTGATCGGAATGAATTTGTCGGATGGGGATGAAATCATTGGAATGCAGCTTCAGAGTCAGGGAGATTCCCTGTTGATTGTATCGGAGAACGGACTTGGAAAACGGACCTATATGAATGAGTTCAATGTTCAGAATCGCGGAGGAAAGGGAATCAAATGTTATAAGATTACCGAGAAGACAGGCAGTGTCGTCGGCGTAAAGGCTGTGGTAGATGAAAATGAAATTATGATGATTACCACAGAGGGGATTATCATTCAGTTGCGGATGCAGGATATCTCTACTTTGGGAAGGATTACATCAGGGGTCAAAATGATGGATCTGGAGGATGGTGTAAAAATAGCCAAAATTGCAAAGGTAAGAGAGAGAGTTTCCAATGGGGAACAGGAGTTTGACAATCTGGAGGATGCCATAGAGGATATGGAACATACACAAGATCAGGTATAAAGAACAAAATAAAAGGGGCTGTCGGGAATGACAGCCTCTTTTTCATAAGGATAATTTAGTCCGGATCCTGTCGGGATCGTTCTATTTTATCGAGAATCTGAAATAATTTTTCTTCTACATTTTCCGGTAAAAAAATTTCCTCTTTTTCTAAGACCGCAGAGAGCTGCTCGATCATGAAATCAGGTAACTCTTTGAGATATTTTTCGTCCATACTCAATATCGTATCCAGTATGGTCAATATTTCTTCTGTTTCGCTTTCTTCACTTTGATTCAATTTATCCCAGAGAACTTGTTCTACATTTTCCAATGAAGGCAAATATTCTTCCATGGATATGGAGATTTTCAGTTTCTCACAAAACGTTTTAAAGAATTGAAAGGTACGTTCATCTCTTACTTTCATAATCTTCGGACGGACTTTATCCTCCACAAGAGAGGTTAGGAACAGTTCCATCAATTGTTCAGGACGTTCTTCATAATTTGCTACCGGTGACATGGGAAGAATGTAATTACTGCCTGTTTCCACTGCCAATAGAACAATGGGGTAAAATGGCAGTTCCTCTTCTTCGCTTTGGACCGGTTTTGGGAACCGGATAATTTCACATTCCCAGGTACCGAATTTTTTATACCGTTTTAATTTTGCCATGCTGATGTCATTCAGGATATCCGGGGTTGGATATTCTGCAGGAGGAAATTCGGGAAGTTCTATCATTTTTAGTGTATATTGTCCGTTCTGCTTTTCCAGCATGAGAATCTCTTTCGATTCCTTATTAATCGCATCGATACCTATCATATAAGGTTTTTTTTCTTTCAGAATCCCGGCCAGGGCTATAGAGGCGGCCCGGGCCTCACAAAGATATTCCTGATCTTGTGCGGATTGTAAATAACACGGGGTTCGGTAGGGAGGATACTTTATGAATTGAGGAAATGCTTTTTTACCGGAAAGTCTGATACCATGTGTACGGGTATAATTCCTTGTTTCTGTTAATTCTTTTTCGGTCAATTCATCCTTATTTTCAAATACACACTGAAGACATTCTTGTCTTAAAATGTTTTCCTGAGATTTAAAGGGAGATTCCAAAAGGTCATTGGTATCAGCCATTGTTCGGAGATTGTTGATTCCGTCGTCTCCAAGATAGAGTCCGACTGCCTGATGGCTTCCGCCTGCTCCCATGATGCTGACATAGCCAATTGTCCCGTCAGACATTTTTAAAGCGAAAATTTCGGTATCCCAAAGAGATTTCCACAACTTTGTTTTTTTATAATCAAAGGCAAGGGCAAATAATCGGTCAGATATCATAATTTTTTCTCCTTCGTAAACTTTTTTCAATAATATTATAATAACATAAATATGTAATACTCGTCTACAACTTTTCGAAAAATATAATAAAATTAGAATATAGTAAAAAATAGTCTGTCAATAGAAAATTAGCAGTTTTCTATTGCTTATTTTTCCATATATGATAAAATCTAGCGTGAAAAGGTAAAAAGTATAAAATGTAAAAACAAATCCATAATAAGAAAGGGCCTGATAAGACAGGCAAAAAAAGGAGGAGAAATGCATTTTTTAGACAAAAGGATTAAGGTAATCTGCGATGAGTTGAGAAAATTGCAGAGAAAACAGAATTTTCCGGTGACAGACTGGAAATGTAAGGAGGGCAATTACATACACCCTCAGGATGCGGAAGCGGCCAGTGAAGAATGGAAGGATTTCGATGGAAAGACCATGCATTGGTATGGCCCGGATCGCCATTATTGGTTTAAGACGGTGTATAAAGTGCCGCAGGAGCTGGATGGCAAAAGACTGTGGATGTATGTTATGACAAATATTAATGAGTGGGATGATGCAAAAAATCCGCAGTTTCTGTTATTTGTCAATGGCGTGGCCACTCAGGGAATCGATATGAACCACAGAGAAGTATTTCTGCGGGAGAAGGCTGTGGCAGGAGAAGAGATTTTGCTGGAGCTTCAGGCTTATACAGGAACGCTGCATGACGAATTTAAGCTGGTAGCAAATATGTGTGAGATGGATGAGAAGATTACAAAGCTGTATTATGATCTGTGGGTACCCCTTGCTGCTTTCCCCAGAATGGATGAAGATGACAAGAACAGAAAGGATATCGAAACCATTCTGAACAATACCATCAATTTACTGGATCTGAGGACTCCATATTCCGACGCATTCTATGCAAGTCTGAAGGAGGCTTCGGATTATATTGACAAGGCTTTGTATTCTGATATGGCGGGATATAAAGATGTCATCGCTACCTGTATCGGGCATACACATATTGATGTGGCATGGTGGTGGACTGTAGAGCAGACCAGAGAGAAGACAGCCAGAAGCTTTGCCACAGTGCTGAAGCTGATGGAGGAGTATCCCGGCTATCGGTTTATGTCCAGCCAGCCCCAGCTTTATGCGTTTCTGAAGGAGCGCTATCCGGAATTGTATGCAAAGGTGAAGGAGAGAGTAAAAGAAAAAAGATGGGAGCCGGAAGGCGGTATGTGGGTGGAGGCTGATACCAATTTAACCTCCGGAGAGTCTCTGGTCCGTCAGTTTATGCACGGAAAGAAATTTTTCAAGGAAGAGTTCGGCGTTGACAACAGGATTTTGTGGCTGCCGGATGTATTCGGATATACCGGCGCACTGCCCCAGATTATGAAAAAGTGCGGTATAGACTATTTTATGACCACAAAGCTGGCATGGAATCAGTTCAATAAGGTTCCTTATGATACCATGAGATGGAGAGGAATCGACGGAACGGAAGTTTTGACACATTTGATTACCACGTTGGATGTAGGTCAGCCGGTGAAGAATTTCTTTACCACTTATAACGGAAGGCTGCATCCGGATTCCATTATGGGCGGATGGATGCGGTATCAGAATAAGGATATCAACAATGACATTCTGATCAGCTATGGTTACGGAGACGGCGGCGGCGGTCCTACAAGGGAAATGCTGGAAACCTCTATCCGTATGGAGAAGGGTGTAAAGGGAATTCCGAAGGTACGTCAGGAATTTGCAAGAGTATTCTTCGATGAGCTGAATGAGAGAGTAAGCGGTAACAGAAGGCTTCCGGTATGGGAGGGTGAGCTTTATTTCGAATATCACAGAGGAACCCTTACCTCCATGGGCCGTAATAAGCGTTCCAACCGCAAGACAGAATTGGGATTAATGGATTTGGAGCTTTTGTCCGTTTTGACGCAGAAGGAACTTGCTTATCCCGTACAAGAATTGGACTCCATGTGGAAGAGGACATTGATTAATCAATTCCATGATATATTGCCCGGTTCTTCCATTCACCAGGTCTATGAAGTGACCAAAGAAGAATATGCGCAGATAAAGAAAGAAATGGAGAACTTGTCAGAGGAAAGAATCAAAGCATTGGCCGGAAACGGTGAGGATGTTATGGTAATGAATACCACAGGTATCCTGAGAGATGACGTGGTATATCTGGGAGAATGCGATGCTGATTATCTGTCAGACGGAGACGGAAACAGGTATCCCGTACAGAAGACATCCGAAGGTTCAGTTGCATTTTTGAAACAGATTCCTTCCAAAGGCTACCGCAGATTCCATAAGGGTGTATCTGGGGCGGAGAAAGAAGAAAGCAGGGCTTTTAAGCTGGTAGATCAATATACGCTGGAGACTCCTTATTATACAGTGCATTTGGATGAAAACGGAGAATTTGACCGGATTTATGATAAGGAGAATGACAGAGAGATTGTACAGCCCGGCAAGACGCTGAATCATATGTGTATGTATGAAGATAAGCCTATTTATTACGATAACTGGGATATCGACATCTTCTATACGGAAAAAAGCTGGAATGTAAATGGAATCGAGCGTATGGAGTGGACTGAAATCGGAAATGTCCGTGCTGTTTTGGAGATTACCAGAAAAGAGAGTAAATCTACCATTACACAGAAGATCATCTTCTATGCACAGCAGAAGAGAATCGAATTCCAGACCCACGTAGATTGGAAGGAGCATCAGACTCTGCTGAAGGTTCATTTCCCTGTGGCGGTTCATACGGATGAAGCTACCTTTGATGTACAGTTTGGTAATCTGACCAGAAAGGTGCATACGAATACAAGTTGGGATATGGCCAGATTTGAAAGCTGCGGTCAGAAATGGATCGATCTGTCCGAAGGCCATTATGGCGTGAGTCTGTTAAATGATTGCAAGTACGGCCATTCTGTGAAGGACAGCAATATGGCCCTCACTTTGATCAAATCCGGAATCGAGCCCAATCCGGTAACGGATCAGGAGGAGCATGATTTTACCTATGCACTGTATCCTCATGCAGAAGGATGGAGAGCTGCAGGAACCGTTGCAGAGGCTTACAAATTGAACCAGCCTCTGTTGGCGAATATTCATGCAGGCAATAACGGACAGGACAGCTATTCCTTCGCTTGCGTGAATGCAGGAAATGTGATTTTGGAGACCGTAAAGAGGGCGGAAGATGAAAACGGTACAATTATTCGTATGTATGAATCCGAAAATTCATTGACCAAAGCTAAGGTTACTGTAAATGCGGACTTTACGAAGGCATATGTATGTAATCTGTTGGAGGAGACAGAATCAGAGGCAGAAGTCAATGGAAAGGAAATCTCTGTGGTACTGAAACCTTATGAAGTAGTGACTCTGAAGCTTGTGTAAATCGAGTAGGGGAATGTTCCTCTCCACTACTCGCTACGCGGCCCGCATGCCGCCTTGGCAGCAAACTTCCAAGTGCATGGAGTGCACTTTATGCGGGCCTGCGCAAAAAAATTCAAAGAAATATGTAAGCTGCTGAAAAAGTCATTGCCCGTGGTCATGGACGGCTTAGCAATTGACATGTGTAAAAGAAAGATATAGGTAAATGTATGATAGTACCAAGACATTATGAGAACTTAAAGATTTTGCATGAGAATACGATGCCTGACAGATCTTATTATATACCTGCAGGCAGGAGAATGGATCATCTGGTGGAGCACAGGGAAGAATCCGACCGTTTCATTCTGTTAAACGGGAACTGGGATTTCCGTTATTATGAAAGTATTTATGATTTGCAGGAAGCTTTCTATGAAGAAGGATATAAAGAAAATACGGGCTGGAAGAAAATTCCCGTACCATCCGTATGGCAGATGCATGGATATGACAGACAGCAGTATACGAATGTAAGGTATCCTTATCCCCTGGATCCTCCCTATATACCCCAGGAAAATCCCTGCGGCGTTTACCGGTATTCTTTTGTGTGGCACAAGGATGTCGCAGCCCCCAGGACCTTTTTGAATTTTGAAGGGGTGGATTCCTGCTTCTATGTATGGGTAAACGGCCAATATACAGGGTACAGCCAGGTATCTCATGCCACAAGTGAATTTGATGTGACTTCTTTTTTAAGAGAAGGGGAAAATATTCTTGCTGTTCTGGTTCTGAAATGGTGTGACGGAAGTTATATGGAGGATCAGGATAAGTTCCGTATGAGCGGTATTTTCAGGGATGTATATCTGTTAAAACGTCCGGAGGAATGTATCTATGATTACTTTGTAAAGACTGATCTGAATCTGGATACAAAGGATGCGGAAGTAAGGATTGATTTTTCTTATCTGGAAAATGAGATTCCCGTACATGTATACATAGAAGATGCAGAAGGAAATACCGTGGCAGAAACAGAGGCCGGAAGCCGAGCAATCCTTTCTTTGAAAGACTGCCATTTGTGGAATGCAGAAGATCCTTATCTATATACCATGATCATAGAGACGGCACAGGAAGTAATCGTGGAGCGTCTGGGATTGAGGAAGGTAGAAATCAGGGACGCGGTTCTTTATTTTAACGGAGAGAAAATTAAGCTGCACGGCGTAAACCGTCATGACAGTGATCCTGTGACAGGTTTTACCATTAGTTTGGCACAGATGCACCGGGATTTGAAATTGATGAAGGAATACAATGTCAATGGAATCCGTACCAGCCATTATCCCAATGCGCCCCAGTTCTATCAGCTTTGTGATGAATACGGTTTTTATGTGATGGATGAGGCTGACAATGAGAGCCATGGAACGGAATGGGGATATGGAGAGGTATATGGGGACAGTCCGGCCTGGATTGCCGATAATCCGGAATTTATAGAAGCTACGGTAGACCGTACTAAAAAGTGCGTTATCCGGGATAAAAACAGGCCCTGCGTATTCAGCTGGTCCATGGGAAATGAATGCGGATATGGATGTACCTTTGAGGAGGCTTTAAAGTGGACGAAATCCTATGATGACAGTCGGATTACACATTATGAGAATGCTTATCATGTGCTTCCGAATAAGGAATATGATTATTCCAATCTGGATCTGTATAGTACCATGTATACCAGTGTAAAAGGTATGGAAGAGTATTTTGCCTCATCTACGGATGTAGACAGTGATCACAATTATGCGGCTGTTGCAAAGAGACCTGCATATCTGTGTGAATACAGCCATGCCATGGGGAACGGACCCGGAAATCTGGAAGATTATTTCCAAGTATTTCAAAAATTTGACAAGGCCTGCGGCGGGATGGTCTGGGAATGGTGTGACCATGCCATAGACAAAGGCTGTAATGTAGAAGGCAAAAAAATGTATTATTATGGCGGCGATCACGGTGAATTTCCCCATGATGTTAATTTCTGCATGGACGGACTGGTGTATCCGGACCGCAGACCTCATACGGGATTGATGGAGTTTGGCAATGTGTACCGTCCTGCCAGAGTGGTTTCCTATGATATAGCGCAGGGAATTGCAAGAATCCATAACTATATGGATTTTACAAATCTGAAGGATTACTGCAGGATTTCCTGGGAAGTAAGCAGTGACGGCGTGAAGATGGCCGAGGGTACGGTGGAGTCCGAGAGCTTAAATATAGCGCCTCACGGAGAAGGTGAAATAAAACTGGAGAATCTTCCTGCAGTGGAAGGTAGAAGCTACCTGAAGCTGAAATGGATTCTGAAGGAAGACAAAGGCGTATTATTAGAAGGGAAGGAACTTGGATTTGATGAAATTCTTCTTTCGGAAGAGAATAGTACCTGTGTCCTGACAGAGAAGCTTCTGAAAAAGCCGCAGGAAGCTCCGGCTGCTCCGGCTGCGGAAATCAGCGTGGCGGAAGATGACCGTTATCTCACTGTGGAGTCCGGCAGATTCTGTTATGTATATAACAAGCTTTCCGGGATCTTTGACCAGATGGTAAATGATAACAGAACTTTGCTGGAACTGCCTATGGAATATAATATTTGGAGAGCGCCCACGGACAATGACCGGAATATTCGGTATCAGTGGCAGGATGCGCAATATGATCGTCCGATAACCAGATGCTACAAAACGGAATACAGCACAGGGAGCGAAAACGACAGAGCGTATGTGGAAATCCGCAGTGATGTTTCTCTGATTCCTGTGTTTAGGCAGCGTATTCTGGATATCAATGCTCTCTGGCGTGTATGGGCGGATGGCAGCCTGGATGTTAATCTGCAGGTGAAGAAAAATCCCGTTTACCCCAGGCTGCCCAGATTCGGAGTCCGTATGATGCTGCCGAAGGATATGGTGAAGGTGCAATATTACGGATTGGGCCCTGTGGAAAGCTATACGGATAAACGGCGTGCTTCCTGGCATGGTAGATTTGAGGAGACAGTAGACTCTCTGTATGAGGATTATATATTCCCGCAGGAGAACGGAAGTCATTGTGATGTAAGTTATGTGGTGGTTGGAGAAGGTGATAAAACTCTTTCTGTGGTTTCGAAGAAGCCGTTTTCCTTTAATGCTTCCCGGTATACACAGGAAGAATTGACTCAGAAGGCACATAACTTTGAGCTGGTTTCCAGTCCTTATACCGTGCTTTGCATCGATTACACCCAGGACGGAATCGGATCCAACAGCTGCGGACCGGGTCCTGAGGAGCAGTATCAGTTCACTGAAAATGAGTTTATGTTTTCATTTAGCCTGCGTATGAAAGACTGACAGGTAAATCGTTTTTATTGAAGGTGACACATTAATCCTATAGTGTGTCACCTTTTTGGTTTTATTTTCTATTTTATTTCAATATTCTGAAGAATCGATATGTGAATCCGGATATGACTGGGATACCTATATCAATGATCTTAAAGAACTCGGACTTGACAGAATGATTGAGATTTACCAGAATCGTTATGACAGAGCCTGGGCACAGTAAGTATTCTATATTGGGTGGTTTTAGCATATGTAAAAGCATTGGAACCGGCATTGAATAATCAATGCCGGTTCTTATATTGTGCAGGCGTGCATATGGAAATTTGATGCTGATGCAGCATGCAGGCGGCAAGTAGGGAGAAAATCACCCATACTCGATTTTATTTGGGCAGCAAATGTTTTTCGTAGTTCCCCTGTACAGAGACATTGTCCCCAAATATGGCAAAGGCATTGGGTTCCACCTGTTCCAGTCTTTTTTTCAACAGATTGGCCTCATATTTTGAAATTACCGTGAATACAATGGATACATCTTTTTTCGTGTAGGCGCCTTTTCCTTCCCAGAGAGTGGCGGAGTGGTGCATGTTATGAATAAAGGACACTACATCCTCTTCCTGATGGGTGAATATCAATACCTGTGTGTTAATATTCTGTGAGTGAAGCTTATCCGTGGCCAGGGAATAGATCACGGAATAAATCAGGGAATAGATCACGATTGAAATATCATACATGAAAGCACAGCAGCCAAAAACAAAAATATTGACTAAAATGCCGATCTTTCCTACACTGAAAGCAGGATTAATACCGGTGAGGTACATACCCAGTATATCCTGTCCTCCGCCGGACCCTCCGTTGATCAATGTAAGAGCAGTTCCCGCCCCGCAGATCATGCCTCCGATCAGTGCCGATGTCAGAGTGTCTTCTATCAGCGGTTCTATCGGCGCCTGAATTATGGTAAGGGAGACAGTCATGGAAGTAACGCATATAATGCTGCTCCAGAAAAAGGATTTACCAAGTTTTCTGTAAGCCAGGATAAAAAGCGGGATATTGATAATATAATATACGATACCGGCAATATCCAGGCTTCCCACATTTAAGTGCAGAAAGCTGACAAAAAAAGTTCTGATCAGCTGACCGATTCCCATGAAACCGCCGCTGTACAGACCCAGAGGGACGATGAAAATGTTCATGCCTATGGCATAGACTATAGTGCCTGCTATGGCGTAGATTAATCTCTTTTTGGATTTCATATCTGTATTTTACCTCTTTTTTGTATGAAAGGATCTAGTTTCCTATTAAAAAACCATAACGAAGGGGATCTTCTTCGTCCAGCATCCATTGATTGAATCCGGTTATATAAGCACTTCCGGTTACTCTGGGAATAATTGCCGTTTTTCCGTCAACAGTGGTTTCTTCTGTAGCCATTCCTCTGAACAGGGAGCCGGTAATGCTCTCATAGACGAATTCCTGTCCCAGAGACAATTTTCCTTTGGTATATAGTGCGGCTATCTTTGCACTGGTTCCTGTGCCGCAGGGAGAGCGGTCTGTCTGTGCATCTCCGAAAATTACTACATTTTTGGAGTCGGCTTCCAAATTGGTGGGAGGGCCGTAAATTTCTACCAGGTCAACGGAATTGATATTCAGGTAAGGATGCCGTACTTCTATGGACTGATTGATTTTTTCCCTCAGTTTCATTCCGAAATCCGTCAAAGCTTCCAGATTTTCCTGACAAATTGGAATACCTATTTCTTCGGAATCAACCAAAGCGAAAAAACTTCCGCCAAAGGAAATATCAAAAGTAATCCTTCCGTATTCTTCCAGTTCCAAATTTATATTTTCTCTATAGAGAAAGGAAGGTACATTTAATATACTGACTTCCTCTGCCTTGCCGTTTTTTATTTTGACTCTGGCGCGGATCAATCCTGCCGGAGCGTCCAGAACAACATCTGTATATGGTTCCTTTACCGGTATAAAACCGGCTTCTACAGCAACGGTTGCACAGCCGATACTCCCGTGGCCGCACATATTCAGGTAACCGCCGCTGTCCATAAAGATAACGCCCAGATCGGCTTCTTTGTGAACAGGAGTTGTCAGAAGAGCTCCGAACATATCGCGGTGTCCCCGGGGTTCCAACATCAGTGCTTTCCGGTAATGATCGTAATTCTTTTCCAGATATTCCTTTCGTTCCATCATTGTGTTACCGATCAGCTCAGGGAATCCTTCATAAATAATTCTGGTGGGTTCTCCCATTGTATGTGAATCTATGGCTTTGAAGATATGATCTTTCGGCAGAAGGTTTGGTTTTAATTCCATATTAAGTCCTCCTTTCCATATAAATTATGTATAATAGTATTTTGCAGATTGATATAGAATGAAAAAGATAATTCTATTATCAAAATTATATTATAGTTTCAGTATGAAAATAAGTAAAATCAAATTTTGGAATAGATATCATGATGTTTTGGCATGAAAGGAGTTTTCCATAAGTCTGATTTGTATTGCATTCAGTTTTCGGATATGCTATATTGAGTTTGGAAGGCAGGATTTTGGAAGGCTTATGCTATGGGTGAGGAAATAAGAAATGGATATCAAGAAATTTCAGTTATTTGTGGATGTGGCGGAAACCAATAACTTTACAAAAAGCGGGGAGAGAATGGGATATACGCAGTCAGGTGTCAGTCATATTTTGAAATCTCTTGAGACAGATATGGGATTTCCTCTTTTCATCAGGAATAAGCAGGGAGTCAGACTGACTAAGAATGCGGAGATTATATTACCGCTTATACGTTCGATGCTTTCCAGATATGAAATTTTAGAACAGACGGTTAATGATTTAAACGGATTAGAGACAGGCAGGTTGGTGATCGCTACCTACTCCAGTATTTCGGTTAATTGGATGCCTCCTATCATCCATCGTTTTCAGAAAGTATATCCGGGAATTGATATCAGTTTGATGGAGGGGGGAGCAGATGATATTGTAGAATGGTTGAATGCGGATATTGCGGATTTTGCATTTGTAAGTCATAGAAATATGGAGTCTATGGAATGGATTCCTTTCTGTGAAGATCCTTTGGTGGCAGTATTGCCGAAGGATTATCCGCCTCCTGCATCAGGTGTATTTCCCATAAAGGATTTTGAGGGAAAGTGTTTTATTATATCTGCTATGGGAACGGATTATGACATTCATTATGCATTGGAAACGTCCGGAGTGAAACCGGATATGCGTTTTTCTGCTACAGATGATCATACCATTATTGCAATGGTGGCCAATAAATTGGGTGTGAGTATACTTCCGCAATTAATGCTTTATCATTTTGACGAGCAGGTTTCTTCTTATTTATTAGAACCCTATTATTCGCGGGATTTAGGAATTGCGGTGAAATCGAAAGTAAATATGTCGCCTGCCGCAGTCAAGTTTCTGGAGATAACGAAACAGATATTACCGGAATTGTTATCAAAGATGTGACAGACATGAAATTTTATCATGATAACTTCTTGAAAGAAGCGTTTTACAAATATCAAAATTACAGGTAAAATAGAAGTATTTCAAGGAGGGCGAATATGAAAAAAATGTATCGGTTTCCTTTAAAACAGAATATCGGAGAGGCAGCTGTTCCGACGATTGTCAAAGGAGAGACAATTGTTCGCGGGCAGCTTATTGCGTCTAAAGGGGAAAATTCTTTGGGAGCAAATCTTTTTTCCAGTGTCAGCGGTGTGGTTACAGAGGTAGGGAAAGAACAAATATCCATATTGGCAGAGGAAGAACAAAGCCGGAGCTATATGGCTTTAAAAGCGGATACACCCCTGGAGCTGGTGGAAGAGGCCGGCATTGTCGGTTTGGGCGGCGCAGGTTTTCCTTCCTATGCGAAGTTGGCGAGACCTTTGGAACAAGGAGGAACCGTGATTGTAAACGCGGCTGAATGTGAACCGATTTTGTCCCATAATATTCTCTCAATAGAAAAAGATCCGGAAAAGCTGTTGAGGGGATTGGAAATCGCAATGCAGATTGTTTCTGCAGAGAATGGCGTAGTAGCGATAAAAGAAAAGCATCAGAAGGCGGTTGAACGGTTAAGCAATACTATAAATACGAAAAAAAATATAAGAATTGTCCTCTTGCCTGATTTATATCCTATGGGAGAGGAACGTGCCGTTATTCGGGAAGTATTGGGAGATCTTTTACCAGTGGATAGCCTTCCTATAAGAGAGAATGCAGTTGTTTTGAATGCTGAAACTGTATGTCGAATACAGGAGGCTGTGGATTTGAAAAAACCTTTGATTGATAAAAATTTGACGGTAGGCGGAAAAATCAGAGGAAATCAAAATTTGATACAGGTTTTTGAAGATGTACCATTGGGTATGTCAGTAGGAGATGTATTTGAAATGGCAGGTGGCGTGGCTGAAGAATATGGTGAAATTATTATGGGCGGACCTTTTACCGGAAAAAGAACTTCCTTGGAGGCACCTATTGTAAAGACCACAGGGGCATTGATTGCAGCGGAATGTTTTATGAAAGGTCCGGAAAAAATAGGTTTATTGGTTTGTGCCTGCGGTGCGGATAGGGAACGGTTGGAAGAAATCGCGGCCGATCTTGGTTCTCAGGTAGTGGGAATAGAATATTGCAAACAGGCTAAAGAAATAAAAAATACCAGAAAATGTGAAAATCCGGGACGCTGTCCCGGTCAGGTACAGAAAGTCATGACTTTGAAAAAAAACGGAGCCCAGGCAGTTTTGATCAGTAATTGTACAGATTGTTCTAATACTGTAATGTCATGTGCTCCGAAGATGGGACTTGCTGTTTATCATTGTACGGACGGTGCTCTTAGAGCTGTGAACCATCCTTTAATAAGGAGAATACATTGATATAAAAATAAGTTCAGGAGGTTAAAAAGATGTCGATTACATTGAACACATTGCAGGCTCACTTAAAAGATCCGGCGATTTTCTGTTGCCGGAGAGAAAAAGGACTTGTGATAGGGGCCGCAGATTTGGAAGACCCTGCCCTGTTTGACGATATGGTGGAGGCAGGTTTATTGGAATTGAGTGAAAATGGTTTGCGGATCGAACAAGTATTGGGGTGTAAACTGATTCAGGATGTGGAAGCGCTGACGCCTATTACAAAAGAAGTTTTGGATAAGGTGAATACGGTAGAAGCGGAAGATATAGGTCAACAGAGTATAAAATCTTTGACAGAAATAATACATCCGAATATCGGAATCGGTTTAGGAGGAAACGGTATGATTCATATTGAGATTGAGAAAGCGGAGAAATTGGAAGGATTGAGACTGGATATACCTGTATTCGGTGAGAGATTGGCAGAAAATCTTCCGGTTGAATCATCGGTTCAAGATCATACAGATGCAGAAGAAAATGTAAAACTATTCCATACAGACCAAAAAAGGGTCATTCGCACCTTGACAAAAAAACATATCAAAATTACGGATGTGGAAATCGGAACGGAGACTTCTATTCGGAATGAAAAAATTACAATTGACGGTAATATAACGAAAAAGGCAGTTTTGGAGGATCCTCTCTGTAAAAGTATAGAGCTTTCTGTAATTCGTCCGGAGAATAGACATGTTTATACAGAGACAATCATGGATGTGTGTCCTATTGCCACAAAGATAGAAGGAGAGTTGGGCGAAGGGATTACAAAAGTTGCGGATGGCGTGGTCTTCATGCTGACAGGTGTGGATGAGGATGGTGTACAGGTACATGAATTTGGATCTTCAGAAGGGTATCTGGATGAAAAGATGTATTTCGGACATCCGGGCTGTGCCGATGAAAATGATATTATTATTCGCTGCCATGTAGTGATTGAAAGATTATCCGGTATGACCAGACCAGGTCCCTTTGCAGCACATAAGTGTCAGGATTATATTATTCAGGCAGTGAGAGAGGAACTGAAGAAATATGACGGAGAGGTTGTAAGAGAAGAAATTTGTGAAGATGTACGTCGTCAGGGAAATCCCCGTGTTGTGTTGGTAAAGGAAATTATGGGGCAGGGAGCAATGCATGATAATGTAATCTGTCCTACAGAGCCTTGCGGTATTCTAGGCGGTCAAAAAAATGTGGATTGCGGAAATGTGCCTATTATTTTGACGCCAAATCAGGTAAGGGATGGTTCGATACATGCTTTGACTTGTATAGGACCGGCTACAAAGGAAATGACAAGACATTATATCCGTGAGCCTCTTGTAGAAGGATTGGCTATGGATTCGGAATTGGATCTTGTCGGTGTGATTTTTATTGGTTCTCCTCAGGTAAACGATGAGAAACTTTGGGTCTCCGAAAGATTGGGATCCATGTTGGAATCTCTGGATATTGACGGCTGTATTATTACAACGGAAGGTTTTGGTAATAATCATATTGATTTCGTACAACATATCGGACAGGCCGGAAAGAGAGGTATACCTGTGGTGGGAGTATCTTTCTGTGCTTATCAGGGACAGCTGGTGGTTGGAAATCGGTATGCTGATGCCATGGTTGAGGAAAATATGGATATGGGCGGCTTTGAAAATAATGTTGCCGGATGTTCCTGCGTAACAAAGGAAGTAGCTGCACGGGCAATTCAAATGTTGAAAAACAAGATGGCAGGTGTTGTAATTAAACCCGCTCCGAAAAAATGGAGCAATGGTGTCATTAATTCAAATAATAGATTGCTTGGACTTCCTGAAACAAAGTTGTTGGATAATGGTACGCTGCATTGATTGATTATATAATTCAGCCTGTATTGATGGGAGGATTGATAAAGGAAGTTGCTGAAGATAAAATAAAAGTACATTTGCATGGCAGATTGGGTGTAATTACAGTTTCCAGAAAAATAATTCATTATACAGAAGAATTGGTACCAGGCCATGAAGTGAAATTTTATTTTAGTTACTTTCAAGTGGTAAGGGATCCATATGATTATGATAGTGCAGCTATGGATTCTCCGACAGAAATGATTCCATCTTTGCTTGGTGGTAAATTGGTTGAAGTAAACGATACGGCTGTTAAAATGGAAATCATGGAGCAGTTAGGTTTTATAACTGTCCCCAGGCGGTGGGTATTTACAGATTTTGTGTTAGAAGTGGGGCTGAACATTGAATTCTATTTTAGTTCCATGCAGATTGTAGAAAAGCAGATTACAGGTCAGAAATAGTGCGGTATGATCTGTAGAAAAGAAACAGTACAGAAGCGAGGTAAAGTTTGAAAGTTTCTTTCAAACTATTGATTTGATGCCTGTTAAAGCGGGCAGGAGGTATAAATATGAAATTAACTACAGTAGAAGGAATGCAGTCAGAAATTTTTGTTCCGGTTACACCGAAGCCGGTTTTTACAGAATTAAAGAAACCATTAGAGGAATGTAAGGTTGCCTTTATTACTGCCGGCGGAATACATAAGAAGAACCAGACACCATTTAATACATCAGGAGATTTTTCATATCGTACGATTGAATTTTCTACTCCTTCTAGTGAATTGATGGTAACTCATGGAGGATTTGATAATTCTGATATTAATAAAGACGTTAATGCTATGTTCCCTATTGACCGTTTACATGAACTTGTCGAAGAAGGTTTTATAGGTTCCCTTGCAGATGAAACATATACCTTTATGGGTGGCGGCGGAAATGTGGAAAAGTTTCAAGGGGAAACCGGACCTGAAATTGCAAGAAAATTAAAGGATCAAGGTGTGGACATTGTTCTTTGTACAGGCGGCTGCGGAACTTGTCATCGTTCAGCAACGATTGTTACCAGGTGTTGTGAAGAGCTGGGAATGAGTTGTGTGGTGATCGCTGCATTACCTCCTATTGCACGGCAACAGGGCGCTCCCCGAATTACGGCTCCTCATGTGCCTATCGGATCAAATGCAGGTGAGCCAAATAATATTCCTATGCAGACGGCTATTATAAAAGAGTCACTTGAGTGGGTTAGGGATTGTCCGGCTTATAATCAAATGAAAGTATTGCCTTATGAATATCGTCATAATGTATGATGTGTTGTTTAAATAGAAAAAATAGTTGGTAAAAAAATTAATAAAATGCATATTACTAAGAAGGGAAATGTTTCACGTGAAACATTTCCCTT
>OFFY01000090.1_pt1 | contig 84540 bp, 78 predicted proteins | sample 1521481 | NCBI WGS metagenome assembly OFFY01 (sample SAMEA3504117, study PRJEB24116) | mouse gut metagenome | biome: mouse gut; feature: mouse-associated habitat; material: faeces | place: Denmark | collected 2011
AAGGATTAAAGTCGAAAGATAAGAACAAGTTAAAGAAGGCAATCAAAAAAGCAGGCCTGAAAGTAAAATAAGAGACAGGAAAGAAACCCCGGAGACGAAAGTTTTCGGGGTTTTCGATGCTGCAGGGGAACATTTGTATGAAAGGGGAGAGCGGGTATCCTCTTGGTTCCGGGTGATTGTGTTTCAACAGTGAATGCAAAAAAGTGAATTGACATCTGTCTTGTCAGTTCGGAACAGGTGTGTTATAATTCTACGGATACATACTGTGGATAAAAACAGCCGTTTGACCGGGAGGATCGTATGGACATAAAGGAAAAAATCTATCAATTAAAGAAAGAAAAAGACGTTGTGATTTTAGCACATTATTATGTGGAAGCAGCCGTGCAGGAGATTGCGGATTTTATAGGGGATTCTTATGCATTGGCGGTAAAAGCCGCGGAAGCGGCACAGAACAATATCCTGTTTGCAGGCGTATCTTTTATGGGAGAAAGCGCGAAGCTGTTAAATCCGGATAAGCATGTATATATGGCGGACGGTGCGGCGGGCTGTCCGATGGCGGATATGGTAACTGCGGCTCATGTGCGTACCGTTCGGAAAGAATACCCGGAAGCGGCCGTGGTCTGCTATGTCAATTCCAATGCAGAGGTAAAAGCCGTCTCCGACGTCTGTGTAACGTCGTCCAATGCCTTACGGGTGGTAAAAAAGCTGACGCAGAAACAGATTTATTTTATACCGGACCGGCATCTGGCGCAGTTTGTGGCGCAGGAAATTCCCGAAAAGGAATTTATTTTTCACGACGGGTACTGTCCTATCCATCAAAAGATCGATAAAACGTCACTTCTGCAGGCAAAGGAAGCGCATCCGAACGCTCTGATCCTTTCTCATCCGGAATGTGCAAAAGAAATTCTGGAATTATCGGATTATGCAGGAAGTACCGCGGATATCATTCGTTATGCCAAAGAAAGTACGGCAGAAGAATTTATTATCGCGACGGAAACCGGCGTATTTTATCCGCTGGAAAAAGAAAATCCGGATAAAAAGTTTTATCCGGTCATCGGCTGCCAGATCTGCCCCGATATGAAAAAGATTACCCTTGATAACATCGGCAGAGTTTTGGAACGCCTGGAATTTGAGCCGGAGATTCTGCTGGATGCACAGACGGCAGAACGGGCAAAGGTTCCGCTGGAACAGATGCTTGTTCTAGCGAAACAGTAAGTTGCATGGAGGCAGAATGAAAACAGATATTTTAATTGTGGGCGCCGGATGCGCAGGTTTATATTGTGCGCTCCACCTTCCGAAAGAGAAACAGGTTTTGATCATTACAAAAGATGCGGTCAGGCACAGCGATTCTTTTCTGGCGCAGGGAGGCATCTGTATGCTCAAAGACGATTCGGACTATGAGAGTTATTTTGAAGATACGATGCGCGCCGGACATTATGAAAATAATCCGGAATCGGTAGAAATTATGATCCGCTCTTCACAGACGGTTGTGAAAGAGCTGATTCGCCTGGGCATTTCCTTTCAGCGGGAAGAAAACGGAGAACTGAGTTTTACACGAGAAGGCGGGCATTCTCAAAAACGCATTCTCTTTCACGAGGACATCACCGGAAAAGAAATCACGTCCAAACTATTGGAGAGAGTGAAAGCGCGTCCGAACGTGCAGATTCTGGAATACGCTGCGATGCTAGATCTTCTCAGCGAGGATAATTGCTGTTACGGAGCGGTTGTCCGATTGCCGGATGGGACGGTTACGACTGTGTTGGCAGAGACGACGGTACTTGCCTGTGGAGGGATCGGGGGGTTGTACCGGTATACGACAAATTACAGGCATCTGACCGGAGACGGAATTGCAGTCGCATTCAAGCACGGCGTTGCGCTGGAGCATATCAATTATGTGCAGATTCATCCCACGACCCTGTACTGCGATAAGCCGCAGGAGCGGAGCTTTCTGATTTCCGAATCGGTGCGCGGCGAAGGCGCCGTTTTGTACAATAAGAACATGGAGCGGTTTGTAGATGAGCTTTTACCCAGAGACATTTTGACAAAAAAAATCTATGAGCAGATGGAGAAAGACCAGACGCCCTATGTCTGGCTGTCTATGGAGCATATTCCGAAGGAAGAGCTGACCGTTCATTTCCCGAATATTGTAAAGCACTGCAGGGAAAAGGGTTATGATGTCTTTCGGGAGTGCATTCCGGTTGTTCCCGCGCAGCACTATTTTATGGGAGGAATTCGGATCGATCTGTTCGGGCGTACCTCTATGGGACAGCTGTATGCCGTCGGAGAGACCGCCTGCAACGGCGTACATGGCAGAAACCGTCTGGCAAGCAATTCTCTGCTGGAGAGCCTTGTATTTGCGGGGCGGGCGGCGGAAGAAATAACACGCCAGAAAGCCGTAATGCCGGTGAAACGTCAAGGACATATGTTGTCGGAAGAAAGCCTTCTGCCGTATCAGGATGAAGAGGCATTGGCTGCCGGCTATAAAAAAACAATATTAAACGAGATTGAGAGGTTAAATAATTATGTATGATCCTATTACAATGAAATTAAACGCAGATCCATATATTTTAAGTGCATTAAGAGAAGATTTGACGAGTGAAGACGTAACAACGAACGCCGTGATGCCGAATCAGTGTCTGGGTGAAGTGGATTTGATTTGTAAAGAAGACGGCGTTGTCTGCGGCCTGGATGTCTTTGCAAGAGTGTTTGACCTAATCGACAGAGAAGTGGAAGTGACAATCTTTGTAAAAGACGGCGACGCCGTAAAAGCGGGGGAACAAATGGCAAAAGTCCGGGGCGATATCCGTGCGCTATTGACTGGAGAACGGACGGCACTGAATTATCTGCAGCGGATGAGCGGAATTGCAACATATACACACTCCATTGTCAAACTTCTGGAAGGCAGCGGCATTCGTCTGCTGGATACCAGAAAAACGACGCCCAACAACCGTATTTTTGAAAAATATGCCGTCAGGATCGGCGGGGGCCAGAACCACAGATACAATTTGACGGACGGCGTTTTATTAAAAGATAATCATATCGGCGCTGCGGGAAGCGTAAAAAAAGCCGTTCAGATGGCAAAGGAATATGCGCCGTTTGTGCGAAAGATTGAAGTAGAAGCGGAAAATATGGACATGGTAAAAGAAGCGGTGGAAGCGGGAGCAGATATTATTATGCTGGACAATATGACGCCGGAAGTAATGGAAGAAGCGGTTGCATGGATTGATCATCGCGCGGAAATTGAAATATCGGGAAATATAACCAAAGAGAATATTGAAAAAATAAAAGAGCTTGGCGTGGATTATGTTTCCAGCGGAGCTTTGACGCATTCTGCGCCCATTCTCGATATTTCACTGAAAAACCTGCATCCGGTCTCCTGATGTATGCGCAGGTTTTTGCGCATACAGGTATCCGAAGTGGCTTTTGAGATATGATTAAAGGAATGAAATGTATGAGCGGAGAAGAACGAAGAGAGAAATTGATCGAAGTTCTGCAAAATGCAGACCGTCCGGTATCCGGCGCAGCATTGGCAAGGCTGTGCTGCGTCAGCCGGCAGGTAGTCGTACAGGATATCGCCCTGCTTCGGGCCGGTAAAAAAGAAATTATCAGTACCTGCCGCGGATATATCATGAAAAGAGAGCATATATGCCGTCGTATTTTTAAAGTGCACCATACCGATGATGAAATGGAAGAAGAACTGAATCTCTATGTGGATTTTGGCGGCAGGATCGAAGACGAATTTGTTTATCACAGAATATATGACGTCATACGGGTGGAGATGGGGTTGCAATCCCGTCTGGATGTTACGGATTATATGGAAAAATTAAAAAGCGGCATTTCAAAATCATTAAAAGACGTGACTTCCGGCTATCATTATCATACGGTGACGGCAGAAAGCGAAGAGGTATTGGACCGGATCCAGTCAGAGCTGGGACACAGAGGTTTTTTGGCGGAACTTAGAGATTATGAACCGATTGATTTCTGGAAAGAAGAAAACTCTGAGGGAAAAATTCTTCTATAATGAGTAACGGAATGGGAAACGGGCAGAAAAACTCTCGAAATGGCTGGAAAAGTGGTTTCGAGAGTTTTTTTCTGTGAAAGCACATGTGTGGCACGCTGTTGAAAGAGCAGAATATCCGGATCTGGGACCGCGGTCTTTTTTAACCGAGTGGATTTCCGTTCCGGTCGCAGAGGATCAGATTTCCGTTGGAATTATAGCGCACCTGCATGTCTTCGTTAAAAATGCCCGCGGTGTTTCCCAGATATACAAGTTTTCCGTCCGTATGGTATCGGAAAAAATGCGTGCAGGTTTCCTTTGGACGTTCCGTATTTTCGTTGGAAATGGCGATTTCCGTATAGGGGTCTTCGGAATCAATATCCATCAGATAATAGGCTCCCGTCCAGAGATAAGACAGATGTAATTGTTCCAGTTCCTCAGAAAAATCCCTGCCGTTGATCGTCAGCGCAGGTTTCGGGGAGGAAAAGTCGGCATCGGTCTGGATGGAGTAGCAGAGGTCTTCTGCGCTTGAGTCTCCGTTGAGGTCGTGCCGTACGATACTGCCGGGAAAGAGTTTGCGGATATAGGGACCCTGATAAGCGTATTCCGATTTCAGTCCGTCCAGCTCTGCATACGGAATATTAAATTCAAACGTGCCGGCTGCATAGCTGCCAAGGACATAGGGATTACTAATAAAGGTTAATCCGCTGCGGTCAAAGTACCAGCAGGTGGAATCATTCAGCAGAGCATTGTCTATATCAGAATTTAATTCCGTTGAAATATAATCATGATAAGCGGGTGAAGCTGCCTGCGTGTTCAGGTTATTGATGAGCAGCTCGTGAAACGGCGTATAATCCGAACACAGAGATTCCAGATACAGCCGTTCTCCGGTTTTCGTATGAAACGTGACGCCGTAGCTCCAGGTATTGCCGTGTGCGCCGCCGGAAAAATCGCTCTGGCAGAATACGACGGAAATGATTCTATCGTCGCATCGTTTCAGCTGATAAGAAAAATCTGCCGTATACGTCTGAAACGCAGAATCTGAAGAGTCTAAGGAAGCAAGGTACGCTTCTTCTGCGTTCGCGGCATTTTCTTTTTCAAAATTCAAAAAAGTATCCAGTTCTGCCTGAATGGCGGCATTGATCTGCGCGGCAGCTTCGGTATTTCCCTCGATGCCGAACACGGGATAAGAAGCGTCCGCTTTCAATACCGTAACGGAAGCGTCTTTTTTCGCCGTGTAAGAAGGCGACTGCGTTTCTTCTGTAATTTTGATGCCATAGGCGCATTCTGCGGGATCTTTGCCGTCGGGCGATACAGATTGCGTATGGTCCAAAACAGATGCAGACGGAGACGTCTCGGTCGCAGCCGGTTCGGATTCCGGCGAGACAGACGTTTGTTTTGTACTGCAGCCTGTGAAACAGATGCAGCAGAATACGGTAAGGAGAGAGAGAAATTTTTGATATCGTTTTTGCATAGGGAACCTCCTGTTGAAAAGCGTTCAAATATATTATTGTATGATACCGCACAGAAAGCGCATTTTCAATTAGGATTTCTTTAAGATTTTGTGTCCAAATTGCGTCTAAAACAAAACGGCCCGCACGGTTTACATTTTGCCGGATTTCAAGTAATATATTAGGTAGGAAAAACAAAAAGGAGATGAAGCCGGATATGGAACAATCAAAAGTATATTTTACCACATTTAAAACCAGCTTTACGGAAAATCTGTTATCAAAACTGCGCAGGCTGATCATAACGGCAGGAATCAAAGAGATCGACTTTGAAGATAAGTACGCTGCAATTAAGCTTCATTTCGGAGAATACGGTAATCTTGCGTTTTTACGACCCAATTATGCCAAAGTAGTTGCCGACGTTGTAAAAGAGGCAGGGGGCATGCCGTTTTTGACAGACTGTAATACACTTTATGTAGGAAGCAGGAAAAATGCGCTCGATCATCTGGATACCGCTTATGCAAACGGATTTTCTCCTATGACGACGGGCTGCCAGGTCATCATTGCAGACGGGTTAAAGGGAACGGACGAAGCGTTGGTTCCTGTGAACGGAGAATATGTAAAAGAAGCAAAAGTCGGACGTGCGCTTATGGATGCGGATATATTGATTTCTCTGACGCATTTTAAAGGACATGAGGCCACAAGCTTCGGCGGCGCAATTAAAAATATCGGAATGGGCGGCGGTTCGCGCGCCGGAAAGATGGAAATGCACAGCGACGGCAAGCCCACCGTTGCTGCGGATAAATGTATCGGATGTAAAAGCTGCACGCTGGTATGCGCGCATACGGGCGTTACCGTTTCCGACAAAAAAGCAAAGATCGATCACGATAAATGCGTGGGCTGCGGACGCTGTATCGGGGTTTGCCCGAAAGACGCGATCGAAGCTACATTTGATGCGTCCAATAAAAACTTAAACTGCAAGATGGCAGAGTATACAAAGGCGATCTGCCAGAACCGGCCGTGTTTCCATATCGCGCTGGTATGCGACGTTTCGCCGAATTGCGACTGCCATGCCGAAAACGATATTCCGATCATTCCGGATGTGGGCATGTTCGCATCGTTTGACCCGGTAGCGCTGGATAAAGCATGTGCCGACGCCTGCAACCGCCAGCCGATCATAGCCGGCAGCGTTTTGGCAGAACAGGCGGCGCGGCAGGAATGTACGGCGCACAAAGATCATTTTCATATGACGCACCCGGATACGGAGTGGGAAAGCTGTATCGCGCACAGCGTCAAAATCGGACTTGGTACGGATCAGTATGAACTGATCGAGATCTAAAACTTGACAAGTGCAGAAAAGTATTACAAAATGACAGCAGCATCGTAACGAATTGGATCTGAGCCAGAAGGCAGACACCTGACAAAAGCGCTGTATGCAAAAGTGCAGGAGGAATACTATGCGTCATTTGATCGACCGGCTCGAAAAAGAACGCCGTTTGGAAAAAGAAGAATGGACCGCCTTGATTTCGGCAGGTGCGGATCGGGAGTATCTGTTTGAACGGGCGGATCTGGCAAGAAAAAAGTATTACGGCAGGAAAGTCTTTACCAGAGGACTGATTGAATTTACCAATTACTGTAAAAATAACTGTTATTACTGTGGGATCCGCAGGGACAACCGCAGGGTGAAGCGCTACCGTCTGACGGAAACGGAGATTTTGGACTGCTGCAGGCAGGGATATGCGCTGGGATTCCGGACATTTGTGCTGCAGGGAGGAGAAGACGGTTATTTTACGGACGAACGGCTGACAAGGCTGATTCGGACGATCAAAGAGGGGTATCCGGATTGTGCGGTTACGTTATCCGTCGGAGAAAAACCAAAGGAAAGCTACCTTCGATTTTATGAAGCGGGGGCAGACCGGTATCTTCTGCGTCATGAGACGGCGGACGAAACGCATTACAGGAGACTGCATCCGGGGGATATGCTACTTTCCCGCCGGAAAGAGTGCCTGTTTTGGTTACGGGAGATCGGTTATCAGGTGGGCTGCGGTTTTATGGTCGGCTCGCCGGGACAGACGGCAGAATGCTTGGCGGAGGATATGATGTTTATTACCAAGCTGGATCCGCAGATGGTGGGAATCGGACCGTTTATCCCGCATCATGAAACGCCGTTTGCACAAGAGCCGGCGGGTTCGGTGGAGCGGACGCTCTATCTGATCGGGCTTTTACGCCTGTTAAAACCCAATCTTTTGATTCCGGCAACTACCGCGCTTGGCACTGTGGATGGTCAGGGCCGCGAGCGCGGTATTCTGGCGGGCGCCAATGTAGTCATGCCTAATCTTTCCCCTACCGGGGTTCGGAAACAATATGAGTTATATGACAATAAAATCTGTACCGGGGATGAAGCGGCGGAATGCAGGAGCTGCCTTATGCGCCGTATGGAGCGCATCGGGTTTTCGATTGTGACAGAACGCGGAGATCCGGCAGGGGAATGCAGATCATTGTAAATCATAGAAACGGAAAGAAGGAAAATTATGTATGACGTAATGTCGCCGAAGGCAGAAGAATTTATCAGTGACGAAGAGATTCGGGCGTCTTTAGCTTATGCAGAAGAAAATAAAAACAACAGAGAACTTATAGAACAGATTTTAGAAAAGGCTTCCAAAATGGAGGGGCTTTCCCACCGGGAAGCGATCGTGCTGTTAGATTGCGGGCTGGAAGATCTGAATGAACAAATCTACCGTCTGGCAGAGGCGATTAAGCAGGAATTTTACGGCAACCGGATTGTAATGTTTGCGCCGCTGTATTTATCCAACTACTGTATCAACGGCTGCAAATACTGCCCATATCATTTGAAGAACAAACATATTGCCAGAAAAAAACTGACGCAGGAAGAGATCATACAGGAAGTGACGGCGCTTCAGGATATGGGGCATAAGAGGCTTGCGCTGGAAGCAGGCGAGGATCCTCTTCACAATCCGATCGAATATATATTGGAAAGCATTCAGACAATTTATCGCATTAAACACAAAAACGGCGCGATTCGCCGGGTAAATGTCAATATTGCTGCAACGACCGTGGAAAATTATAAAAAACTCAAGGATGCGGGAATCGGGACATACATTCTGTTTCAGGAAACCTACCATAAAGAATCGTATGAGAAACTGCATCCGACGGGACCTAAAAGCGATTATGCGTACCATACGGAAGCGATGGACCGTGCAAGGGAAGCCGGTATTGACGATATGGGGATCGGCGTGCTGTTCGGACTGAATAATTACCGCTATGATTTTGCCGGGATTATTATGCATGCGGAGCATATGGAACGCTACGGCGGCGTGGGACCGCATACGATCAGTGTTCCTCGTGTACGCAGGGCGGACGATATCGATCCCGATGTATTTGACAACGGCATTTCGGATGATACGTTTGCTAAAATCGTTGCCTGCCTGCGGATCGCCGTGCCGTATACCGGCATGATCGTATCAACGAGAGAATCCAAAGAAAGCAGGGAACGCGTGTTAAAGCTCGGCATTTCCCAAATCAGCGGAGGATCGAAGACCAGCGTAGGCGGTTATGCGAAAGAAGAGGAGCCGGAAGAGAATTCCGCGCAGTTTGATATCAGTGATCACAGAAGTTTGGACGAGGTGGTCCGCTGGCTGATGGAACTGGGGTACGTGCCGAGTTTTTGTACGGCATGTTACCGGGAAGGCCGCACCGGAGACCGGTTTATGACGCTGCTTAAGAACAGGCAGATCATCAACTGCTGTCATCCGAACGCCTTAATGACATTAAAAGAATATCTGGAAGACTACGCATCAGATGAGACGAAAGAGATCGGCGGCAGGCTGATCCTGGAAGAATTAAAAAAGATACCGAATCAAACCGTGCAGAAAAAGGCGGCGGAATATATCGAGAATATCCATTTGGGCAAACGCGATTTCCGCTTTTAAGCAGTTTCGTACGGTCTTATCAGGTGATGAAATGAGGAAAACGGCATGGGCATGAATGAAACGCCTTCGGCAAACCGGATACACATCGGGCTCTTCGGCAGGAGAAATGCCGGGAAGTCCAGTCTGATCAACGCTATGACAGGACAGGATCTGGCGATTGTATCGAACATCAAGGGGACGACGACCGATCCTGTGCAGAAAGCAATGGAACTGCTGCCGTTAGGTCCCGTCGTACTGATCGATACGCCGGGGCTGGACGATACGGGGGAGCTTGGGGCGGCGCGTGTGCGGAAAGCCCATCAGATGCTGCATAAAACGGATCTCGCCATCTTGGTGATAGACGGCGCGCAGCGCCCGGATGAAACGACGCTCCGGGAAACGGAACAGCCGCTGCTGGCGGCATTGAAAGCGCAGAAGATTCCCTGTCTGATTGCCGTCAACAAATCGGAATTGCTGACAGAGGAAGAAAAACAAAAGATCGCTTCTTATTTTCAAAAACCTGCCGAGGTTTTGTTTGTCAGCGCTAAGCTGGGGCGGCAGATAAAAGAATTGAAAGAACACGCGGCCCATCTGATCCGCGGCGAAGGAAGCGGCAGAAAAATCATAGGGGATTTTTTAAATCCCGGGGATATTGCCGTGCTTGTGATTCCGATCGATGCGTCGGCGCCCAAAGGCAGGCTGATCCTGCCGCAGCAGCAGGTAATCCGCGACTGCCTGGAAGCGGGCGCGATCGCGGTCGCGGCAAGAGAGCATGAGTTACAAGAGACGCTGCGGCAGCTGGCAAAGCCGCCGAAAATCGTAATTACAGACAGTCAGGCATTTGAGCGCGCGGCAAAAGATACGCCGGGGGATGTGTATCTGACGTCGTTTTCCATTTTGTTTTCCAGATATAAAGGTAATTTAACACAGCAGGCGGCGGGAGCGAAAGCCATTCGAACGTTAAAAGAGGGGGATGTGGTATTGATTTCCGAAGGCTGTACGCATCACAGGCAGTGTGAGGATATCGGCACGGTGAAATTGCCGCGGTGGCTTTTGGAATACACGGGGAAGAACTTTAGATTCGCATATACAAGCGGAAACGAATTTCCGCAGGATTTGTCGGAATATGCGCTTGTCATACACTGCGGCGGCTGCACGTTAAATGAACGTGAAATGCAGTACCGGCTGTCCTGCGCCAAAAAACAGGGAGTCCCCATGACAAATTACGGGACGGCGATCGCGGAAATGCACGGCATTTTAGACCGCAGTCTTGCGCTGTTTTATGAAGATCCACAGGAGGGGTTATGAGTATACAGGATAAGTTGGAGCGGATTTTAAGGGAGCTGCACATTATGCTGTCCAGGGCACCGGTTTCCGAGATCCACGAAGAATACGTCCTGGTCCATAAAAAAGAAATGCAGAAGACGCTTGGGAGCCTTGGTGCGGCGGTCAGTGAAATGATGGATCACTATGAAATCACGGAGCAGGCGAGAAACCGAGGGGAGCTGGAGGCGGAAAAACACCGTATGGAAATCATCCGCAATGCAAACCAGCAGGCCCAGGATATTTACGCGGCGTCCGTAATGTATTCAGAGGATGCGCTCGGAAGGATACAGCGTATTATAGAGGAAGCAGAGGCATCCGGCAGAGAAATGTTTAAGCGTTTAAACCGTGAGATGGCAGAATCCAAACGGGTGGTCCGCAGCAATCAGCTGGAACTGATTACGCAGCTGGAGGACATGAAGGATTCGTCGAAATACATGAAGCTGATCGAGGAGCGCAATCGGGAAATCGCCAAAGCAAAGGCACAGAAAAAAGAAAAAGAAGAAACCAGGCAGTATCAGCGGAAGGATACGCAGGAAGTGCAGGAACAGGAAGAAGCGGCAGAAGAAACGCCGATCGAACGGCAGGAAGAAAAAATCGTGTATGAAAAACCGGTCATCAAAGTCAATCCGGAATATTTTGAACGGGCAAAAAGTTTTCTGGAGGAAGAAGCCGCCGAGTTTGCAGAGGATGCGGACGCAGCGGACGAGATGACAGAAGAAGATAAGAAAGAAAAACACCAGAGATTTTTTCCGTTTGGAAGAAAATAAAAGATGCACAGGAATCGTGTAAGGAGGCAGAAGATTATGAACCGAATACTTGTCTGTGACGATGACAGGGAGATCGTAGAAGCGATTGAAATCTACTTGTTGCAGGAAGGATATGAAGTGATCAAGGCATATGACGGGGCTGAGGCGCTTGAAGTGCTGAAAAAGCAGAAGGTAGATCTTTTGATTATCGACGTGATGATGCCAAGGCTGGACGGTATCCGCGCCACATTAAAAATCCGGGAAGAGAGCAGTATACCGATCATTATATTGTCAGCAAAGTCAGAGGATTCGGATAAGATCCTGGGGCTGAATGTCGGCGCGGACGACTATCTGACAAAGCCGTTTAACCCGCTAGAGCTGGTTGCACGAGTAAAATCGCAGATCAGGCGGTATACAAAGCTTGGAAATGCAGCGGAAAACAGTAATTTAGTCTATCAGACGGGCGGTTTGATGATCAATGACGAATTAAAAGTGGTAACGGTAGACGACGAGGCTGTAAAACTGACGCCCATCGAATACAATATTCTGTTGCTGCTGATGAAAAATCAGGGAAAGGTGTTCTCCATCAGCCAGATTTATGAAAGTATCTGGAATGCGGACGCAATCGGCGCAGACAATACGGTGGCCGTTCATATCCGGCACATTCGGGAAAAAATCGAAATTAATCCGAAAGAACCGCGTTATATCAAAGTGGTTTGGGGAATCGGCTATAAAATAGATAAAGCATAGAGGAAAAAGTATGGAGACGAAAGAGTTTGGCAATGGATTTAAAACGGTTGCGGTTCTGCTTCAGGTGGTTTGTTTGATGATCGTCATCGTGACGTTTTCCTTGATTTTAAATTTGTTTGAAAGGAGTAGGCTTAGTTTTCGTGACATCGGGAATAACTATTCCTTTTTTCATTCTTACTTTTATATGGAGCGCGTCACAGAAGAAGTAAAAGACCTTGCCGTGTATCTTCAGATTAAAAAAACCATACCCGTACGGGAACCGGATAATGTAAGATATAAGCATTTAAAGCTGAAATTCAATACGGAGGAAACCAATTTCTACTACTGGTTTCTGCAGGACGGCGCCATTCTTACAAATATGCCTCAGGCAGAAGACATGGAAGAAGCGATGTCTTTTGCAAAGGAAATGGGCAGTTATCTGTATTATGACGATTCTGACATCAGTATCAAGGGGAATCTGGCGCATATGACGGAGATTTCCGATCTGGAATTTTTAAAGCTGTTTCAGAAAGGCAGAGGCGGAGGGCTTATGATCGCGGTCGATACGTCTCTGTCTCACAAGGATACCTTATCCAAAGAGGCATCCGTCTATGAGACGTACTTTCCCTGGATCAGAATTGCTATTTTTGCGGCGGTACTGGCATTTATCTGTTTTCTGCTCTGTATGATCTACTTAACGCTGGCAGCCGGAAGAAGCGGATCGGACGAGGAGATCCGGCTGCACAGAATCGACTATCTTCCGACAGAAATTTTGTTTGCGGTTATGATCATTTTTATGACGGGACTGATTACATTCTGCGCCCGGTTAGGCGAAAAGGACTGGGGCATGTCCAGTTCGCTGATTTTAACCGGTACGCTGGTATTTTTATCGGATGCGGCACTGCTGGCATTGTATTTGAGTTTTGTCAGAAAGATCAAAGCAGATATTTTTACAAAATGCAGTCTGGCGGCGCATATCGTGCATACGATCAAAGCAAGTATGAAAAAACAGGGAATTGCCAACCGAGCAAAAATCCAATTTGCGATTTATACCGTGGTTTTGATGATTCTTTTCTGGGAAGCGATGATTTACAGGCATATCTGGGCGGCGGTCGGACTGATGTTTCTGTTTGCCTATACGGCTGTGCATTTTCTGCAGCTGGCGGCACAGAGAAAGAAAATACTGGAAGGGATCCGGGAAATCGGACGGGGCCGGCTGGATTATAAGTTTAACGTAAAAGAATTTAACGGTGATTATACGGAACTGGCAGAGGAGATTAACGGGATCGGGGACGGTCTGATGCAGTCAGTAGAAGAAAACGTCAAAAACGAACGATTAAAGACGGAGCTGGTTACAAATGTTTCTCACGATATCAAGACGCCTTTGACTTCGATCATCAATTATATCAGTCTGATTAAGATGGAAGGGGCATGGAATGAAAACGTGGAAAATTATGTGGGTATATTGGAAAAAAAATCCGCCCGGTTAAAACAGCTGACAGAAGATCTGGTGGAGGTTTCACAGATCACAAGCGGAAATATTTGTTTGGATATGCAGCCGATCAACATGGTGGAATTGATCTGTCAGACCGGAGGCGAATTTAACGAGATTTTTGAAGAGTGCGGACTAACGGTGATCACAAGGCTGCCCCAGGAGGCGGTTATGGTGTTGGCAGACGGAAGCCGGGTCTGGCGTGTGGTTCAGAATCTCTACAATAATGTAGCCAAATATGCGATGAAGGATACGAGGGTTTTTGTAGAATTAAAAGTAAATGAAGGCTATGCAGAATTTTCCATTAAAGATATTTCGGCGCAGGGTATTCATAAGTCGGCGCAGGATTTAGGCGAGCGGTTTGTCCGGGGAGATGAGTCCAGAGGTACGGAAGGTCATGGACTGGGTCTTTCCATAGCCAGAAATCTTACAAATCTCATGGGCGGAACGTTTGAGATCAAGCTGGACGGAGATCTGTTTATCGTTTCCCTGGCGTTTCCGGTAATTCTCCCATAGGAAAAAAAGAATCGCATTTGTTTCTGGAGGTAGCTATGTATTTTAGTTCAATGACATTTTTATGGGCGTTTCTTCCGGCTGTGCTGCTTTTGTATCTGGCGGCAGAGCGTTTCGGAAAGAATTTTGCGGGAAATATCATATTATTGCTGGCGAGCCTTATCTTCTATGCATGGGGAGAACCGGTTTATATACTGTTGCTGATTGGTTCCGTTGTGATGAATTACCTGTTCGGATTACTGTTAAGCCGCGGCGGGCGCTGCCGAACGTGGATTTTGGCATCCGCGGTATTGCTCAATATCGGCGTTCTGGGGTTTTTTAAATATTTCAATTTCTTTGCCTCTTATATCAACCGGGCGCTTTCCGGAGATTATATACCGATGAATTCGTTCGCACTGCCGCTTGGAATTTCTTTTTATACATTCCAGGCAATGTCGTATGTGATCGACGTATACCGCGGCGAAGTGAAGGCGCAGAGAAATTTCTTTTCCCTGTTGTTGTATGTGTCGTTGTTTCCTCAGCTGGTGGCGGGTCCGATCGTGAAATATAAAGATGTGGAAGCGCAGATTTTAGGAAGGATCCATACGCCGGAAAAAAGAGCATACGGCGTGAAGCGGTTTATTTATGGACTCGGCAAGAAAGTGCTGCTTTCCAATACGCTCGGAAAATATGTGGACATGGTATTGGGGTTTGAGGCAGGCCAGCTTGGCACGGGGCTGATCTGGCTGACGATGATTTTCTATACGCTGCAGATCTATTATGATTTTTCCGGGTATTCGGATATGGCGATCGGTCTTGGCAGCATGTTCGGCTTTGAATTCAAAGAAAATTTCAATTATCCGTACAGCGCAAAGTCCATACGGGAATTTTGGAGAAGGTGGCATATTTCTCTCTCCACCTGGTTTCGGGAGTATGTGTATATTCCGCTCGGAGGCAACCGGAAGGGAGTGGTACGAACTTACCTCAATCTCTTTCTTGTGTTCCTGCTGACGGGATTTTGGCATGGAGCGAGCCTGACATTTTTATTTTGGGGCGTTTTTCACGGTTGTTTTATGATTATAGAGCGGTTGGGATTTCAAAAAATACTGGAAAACAATCCTCTGAAATTTTTGAACCGGATCTATGTGTGGCTTGTCGTAATCTGCGGCTGGGTATTTTTCCGGATGGACGGGATGAGAAAGGGGTTGTCCTTTCTCAAAGCTATGTTTGTGTATCAGAAAGGCGAATACAATCTGTTTACCTGTCTGAATGCGGAAGCGGTGCTTGTTCTCGTATTTGGTATTCTCTTTTGCGGGATGCTGCAGAACGGGATTCCAAAACTGAAACAGGCGCTGTACCGGAAGGAAGACATATCGGCGGTTCAGATGGGATGTCTGTTCGCGATTTTTTTACTCTGCATCTGTTCTCTTGCTGCCGATTCTTATAATCCGTTTATTTATTTTCGGTTTTAAGGCGCGGGGGTATGGCGGAGCCGGCACGTGTATGACGATATGCGCCGGATGGCGGGCTTTGATACAATTGCGGGAGGAACGCATATGAAAAATAAATTACTGTTTACCCTGTTTTTACTGATGCTTACGGCTCCGGTCGTTACGTTTGCGTTTGTAAAAGACTATATTGACTCTGAAAATTATGAGAACAGAGTATTTGCAGAACGGCCGCGGCTTTCCGTTCAGACGCTGCCGTCGTTTCCGCAGAAGTTTGACGATTGGTTCAATGATCATCTTCCATATAAAAATCAGCTTGTGATGGCAAACACGATCAAAAATGACTGGATCGGCGTCGGAACAACGGCGATGGAATATATGACCGGTTCAATGGTCATCCGGGGAAAAGATAACTGGCTGTTTTATAATGCAGAAAAGCAGCAGTCGTTTAACGATTATATCTGCAATAACCTCTATGAAGAAGAAGAGCTTGTACAGATTGCGGACGGTTATGTCAGGCTGTACGATAAGTTAAAGGAGATGGGGATTGAACTTGTCGTCCTTTATGCGGCGAATAAAGAACAGGTTTATCCGGAATACATGCCGTCTTCTATCGTTCCCGCCGGCTCTTACAGCAGGACGGATCAGCTTGTCGATTATATTCAGGCAAATACTTCCGTGCCCCTCTTATATACAAAAGATGCGTTAAGGAAAGAAAAAGAGGGCCATCAGCTTTTCTATAAATATGATACGCATTGGAACAGCCTCGGCGGTTTTGTGGGCGGTCAGCTGCTGAACGAACATTTCCACGGCGAGTACGTTTCATTAAAAGATGTTTCGGTTCGGCCCGTACAGACAAATGTAAGCGGCGATCTGGCGCATATGCTGTCTATGGGAAACGTGTATCAGGACGATACGGAGTGGGAAATTTCGGGATATAAAGAAGAAGTTACGGTGAACGAGAGCAGGGACGGAGAGGATTTTGTCTTTGCTTCCGATGCGAAAGATTCGCGCAGCCTGCTGGTGTATATGGATTCGTTCGGCTACGCATTAATGGGGATTGCCAAAGATTATGCAAACGTCCGGTTTTCCAGAAATACGGAAAACTTTGCATCCTACTGTAGAGAGCAACACCCGGACGCCGTAGTCATTGAACTGGTGGAACGGTGGAAGGACGGGCAGGAAGGCTGGTGTAAGGGGCTGTATGATCTGCTTGCGGGGACTTAAAATCTTAGGTATAATGGGACAAAGAAACAGAAGGAAAGACAAAGGTTTGGGAAAGAGGCGAATAGATGGAAAACTTATACAAAGATGCGAAAGAGTTCCTTGGGTTACACAAACTGGCGTTGTTTGTCAATGCCTGCGTATGCGTGATCTGTTACGGGCATCTCGTTTTTTCGCAGAATGTGGGAATTGATACGGAGCATGTGATCAACTATCCCGGCGTGACAATGCAGTGGGATGGAATCGGGAGACAGGGGCTTTTGTATACGAAGCGCCTGTTTGGGGTTATGGAATACAATCCTTATCTGGAAGGCGTTTTGTTTTTGGCAGGATTTATCCTGCTGGGAAGTGTGATTATGTTTTTGTGCTGGCGCATCAGCGGCAGGGATGACAAGTATCCGTACGGCTGGTTTGCCGTTTTGTTTTCCACATGCCCGGTCTGGATGATTCAGTTTTACTTCAGCCTTCAGCGGGCAGAAGTCGTTATGGGCATGCTCTATGGAGTGATTTCTGTATTTTGCCTGTGTGAGATGTTATTTTTGGGGCAGCGCAGGATTTACTGGTTTCTTCTGTATCTGTTTTTTGGTGTGTGGTGTCTGGCGTCCTACCAAAGCTGTGCGCTTTTGTATATCAGTTTGTGCATTACCTGCTATCTTTTGGATTTTTTCAGGGATACGCAAAGGGAATGGAAAGTTTATGCAAAACATATTCTGGGGCTTTTGATCGGGTTTGCTCTTGTATATGCCGCTTATAATCTGATGATCCGCTTTACGCTGATCAACAGTTACTATTTGGATGCGCAGGTCAAATGGGGGAAATATCCGGCTGCGCAGAGCTTTTCTTTAATCCTGGATCATGTAAAATGTATGCTGAACTGGCATATGACATCCGACGTTTCGGCATTTCCGTTGGGATGTATCTGCGTGGTGATTTTATTCGGCGTTTACGTTTTAAAAAAGCGGACAAACTTTGTGATGCTGTTTTTGGGGCTGTTCGGATTGATGCTTTCACCGTTCCTCTTTTCGATTTATATAGGAGATAAAGCCATCGCCCGGACACAGTTTGCCCAGCCTCTGGCGTGCGCGGCGGTGTGTATGCTGTTTTGGGGATTCTGTAAGAAAAGCTCTGACCGAAAACTGGTTTTTGCTAGATGGGGAAGTATGGCGGCGGCAGCGGCAATTGTCTGGATTTGTATGTCTTTGATCTTAAATATGGAATATACGGAGGATCTGAGGTATCGGGAGGACGCCATTGTCGCGCAGACGATTGCAACGGATCTTGGCAGGATCGAAGAGGCGGAGGGGATGCCGGTTATTTTTGTGGGAGAGCGGAAGGCAAAATTAAACCAGGCGGCAAAACCTACGGATATTTATGGATATTCGTTTTTCCAGTGGGATCATTCTTTGGGGAATCCGACAGGCGCCACCTGGCGAGTCGTGGGATTTATGAAAACGCTCGGCATTGATGTGGAAGCCGAAAGCAAATACAGGAATAAAGCGGTCAAAGCCGCGGAAGATATGCCCTGTTATCCGCAGGAAGGTTATATCAAAGTGAAGGAAAATTATGTCGTTATAAAAATGTCTGATACGCAGATTCCGTCGGAGACAAAACCTTGACGGAAAACACACGGACCGGGGATCCGATATGGGACCGGTCCGTTTTGTGATTATGATCGGTCCCGCAAATGCAGGGAGAGGTCCGGGCGGTTGCTGAAAAAGTGCAGATCCCGACGGCGGCATGGCTTGTAGATATTGACTTTTCCAGATCGTACATTTATAATTTGAATAACTATGGAGTACCATTGGGTATCCCGCAAACAGCCGGACGGCAAAACGGGATCCCTTCGGTTAAAAGTAAGGAGATTATTAGAATGAAGCTTTATGAAAACGGAGTTTACCTGGTAAACGGCAGTGAAATAATGGAAGATAACGGATCTGCGGAAGATAAAATTTACAGCAGAACGGGCAAAAAGATTACAAAAGAAGAAGCAGCGCAAAACACGATTGCCTATGGGATTTTAAGAGACCATAATACGTCAGGCAGCATGGAAAAGCTTCAGATCAAATTCGATAAACTGACTTCACATGATATCACGTTTGTAGGGATCATTCAGACGGCGAGAGCGTCAGGGTTAGAGAAATTTCCGATTCCCTATGTTCTGACAAACTGTCACAACAGCCTTTGCGCAGTCGGCGGGACGATCAATGAAGACGATCATATGTACGGGCTCACCTGTGCAAAAAAATACGGCGGCATGTACGTACCGCCGCATCAGGCAGTGATTCATCAGTTTGCAAGAGAGATGCTTGCGTCCGGCGGAGCGATGATTTTAGGCTCGGATTCGCATACCCGTTACGGCGCGCTCGGCACGATGGCAATGGGCGAAGGCGGACCGGAACTGGTGAAGCAGCTGTTAAGCCAGACATACGATATCAATATGCCGCAGGTAATCGGCGTATACTTAACCGGCGCGCCCGTCAAAGGCGTAGGACCGCAGGATATTGCGCTTGCGATTATCGGGGAAGTATTTGCAAACGGCTATGTGAAAAATAAAGTTATGGAATTTGTCGGACCGGGCGTTGCAAATTTAAGCGTAGACACCAGGATCGGCATTGACGTGATGACGACGGAGACAACCTGTCTTTCTTCTATATGGAAAACGGATGAGGCAGTCAAGGAGTTTTATGAAATTCACGGCAGAAGCGAAGCATATAAAGAACTGAGCCCGAACGGAACGGCGTACTACGATGGTATGATAGAGATCGATCTAAGCGAGATCCGTCCGATGATTGCCATGCCGTTCCATCCGAGCAACACATATACCATCGACGAACTGAACGCAAACCTTCTGGATATACTGGACGATTGCGAGAAGCGCGCACAGGTCAGCTTCGATGGAGCGGTGAACCTGGACTTAAAGAGTAAAGTAAGAAACGGAAAATTATATGTCGATCAGGGGATTATTGCGGGCTGCGCCGGAGGCGGATTTGAAAATATCTGCGATGCCGCGGATATTTTAAAAGGCGCTTCCATCGGACCGGATGAATTTACGTTAAGCGTTTATCCTGCCAGCATGCCGATTTATATGGAACTGGTAAGAAACGGAGCGGCTGCTGCGCTGATGCAGACGGGTGCCGTTTTAAAAACGGCATTCTGCGGTCCATGTTTTGGGGCGGGAGATACGCCTGCCAATAATGCGTTTTCCATCCGCCATTCGACCAGGAATTTCCCGAATCGGGAAGGTTCCAAGGTACAGAACGGCCAGGTAGCGTCTGTTGCACTGATGGACGCGCGTTCCATTGCGGCGACTGCAGCAAATAAAGGGTACTTGACGGCGGCAACCGATCTGGACATTGATTTTAGCAAACCGCGTTATTTCTTTGACAGCAAGATATATGAAAACCGGGTATTTGACAGTAAGGGCAAGGCGGATCCTTCGGTAGAGATCCAATTCGGACCAAATATCAAGGACTGGCCCAAAATGAGCGCGCTTCCCAAACATATGCTGTTGCAGGTGGCTGCGGAAATCCACGATCCGGTCACGACGACGGACGAGCTGATTCCGTCCGGGGAAACGTCTTCTTACCGTTCCAATCCGCTGGGCTTGGCGGAATTTACGCTTTCCAGAAAAGATCCTTCCTATGTCGGAAAGGCAAAAGAGATCCAAAAAGCGCAGAAAGCGATTGAGGCGGATACCTGCCCGTGTGAAGCCGTTCCGGAATTGAAACCGGTGATGGATGTATTAAAAGCAAATTACAGCGATATCGGCAGAGGGACGATCGGGATCGGCAGCACGATTTTTGCGGTGAAGCCGGGAGACGGTTCTGCGAGAGAGCAGGCGGCTTCCTGCCAGAAAGTGCTGGGCGGCTGGGCAAATATTGCCAATGAGTATGCAACGAAGCGTTACCGTTCCAATCTGATCAACTGGGGCATGCTTCCGTTTTTGATCGAACAGGGTGAGCTTCCGTTTGCAAACGGTGATTATATTTTCCTTCCGGACATCCGCAAAGCAGTGGAAGAAAAAGCGGCGGATATCTCGGCATATGTGGTAAAAGACGGGGCGTTAAAAGAATTTAAACTGATGCTTGGCGATATGACAGATGATGAAAGAAGCATTATCTTAAAGGGCTGCCTGATCAATTACAACAGAAAATAGGAGGTAGCCGTTTGGATGAGCTGCATAAAGAAGCGGATACAAAGAAAACCGCCTCGGATTGGGATTTAAAAAAATATATTGTGATTGCGGCAGTGACGTTCGGAACGTTCTGCTGCTGCATTCTGTTTTTCTTTTTTATCTACCGGTACCACGGATTTGCCCAGTACTGGCAGAAGACGATGGGGATTTTGCAGCCGGTGAGCATGGGATTTATTGTTGCCTATCTTTTAAATCCGGTCATGGTCTTTCTGGAACGACATTTGAACCGTTACCTGCAGCCAAAGATGAAAGACGAGAGAAAGGCCAAACGGACGGCGCGTACTCTCGGAACGATCGGCGCGCTGCTGTTTCTTCTTCTGATCATCTTTTTGCTGCTGTATATGATGATTCCGGAATTGATCAAAAGTATCCGCAATATGATGGTCAGTATTCCGGCAGAGCTGAAAGATTTTGAAGAATGGGCACAGGGTGTTCTGGCGGGCGACAGCCAGATCTCGGAATGGATGGCGTTTATGGGCGTTGATTTAAACAGTGTCGGCAATTATCTGGAGACGCTGTTTGAGAAACAGATTCTTCCGCAGGTAAATACGTACCTGACCTATCTTGCATCTATCACTACCGGCGTCATCAGTGCCGTCCGGATGGTATTTAATTTTGTGATCGGCCTTGTGATCGCGTTATACCTGCTGTTTCGGAAAGAGACGTTTATCGGGCAGAGCAAAAAAATTGTCTATGCCATACTGCCGTCCCGGTTCGGCAATGTCGTCATCCATACGATGCGGGTGAGTAATCAGATTTTCGGCGGTTTTGTCAGCGGTAAAATTTTGGATTCTGCCATTATAGGCATAATCTGCTATATCGGGCTGATTATATTACAAATGCCGTACAGTCTGCTGGTGGCGGTGATCGTCGGCGTAACAAACGTCATACCGTTTTTCGGTCCGTTTATCGGCGCTGTGCCCGGGTTTGTTTTGATTGCGCTGGCAGAACCTGTCAAAGGATTGTATTTTTTGATCTTTGTATTTCTGCTGCAGCAGGTAGACGGCAACATTATCGGGCCAAAGATTCTGGGTGATTCGACGGGACTTTCTTCTTTCTGGGTAATCTTTGCAATCTTAGTGGGCGGCGGTATGTTCGGATTTATGGGAATGCTGCTGGGCGTGCCGACGTTTGCGGTCATTTACTATCTGATCCGCGAGTCGGTCGCGTATATACTGCGCAGGCGGAAGCTGCCGGAAGAAACGAAAGAATATATTCGAATGCATGATGTGGATGTAAATACCGGGAAACTTCGTTACGAAGAGAAATAGAACTGCATTTTTTGAGGTGACACGATTGGATAAGTATGAATATAATTTAAAAAAAGATCAGATGAAAGCGTTGGTCGCCGAAGGTAATTATAATGCTGCGGCAGAAATTGCAGACTCGATTAACTGGCGCAAAGAGAAAAATGTAAATCTATTGGTGAAAGCAGGGGACATTTATGCCAAATTAAAACGATATGACGAAGCGAAGGAAATTCTTCTGATGGCGTACGATCGTTCTCCGATCGGACGGATGATCATATACCGGCTTGCGGAAATTTCCATAAAGATGAAGGATTTGGAGGAAGCGGAGGAATATTATAACGAATTTGTAGAAATTGCTCCTCATGATAACTTAAAATATGTGCTGCGCTACAAGATGAGCAGGGCAAATCAAGCGGACCTTCCGACCAGGATCGCAATTCTGGAAGAGCTAAAGGAAGCGGAATATACGGAGGAATGGGCATATCAGCTTGCGTATCTGTATCATCAGGCAGGCGAGATCGAAAAGTGCATCGATACCTGTGATGAATTGATTTTGTGGTTTGGGGAAGGCGTTTACGTGGAGCGGGCACTTGAGCTTAAGATGCTCTATCAGCCGCTGTCAAAAGCGCAGGAAGATAAATACCGTTCGTTTCGGCAGCGCAGGGACGGCTTGAAAGAAGTGTATCCCAGGGAGGAAACTTCGGTTCGGATCCCGGTTGTTCAGGAAACCGTCGAGAAATTCAATACGGCAAATCTGCAGGAAGAGCTCAAAAAAAGCATGCAGCAGATTATGGATGCGACAGAGAAAGAAGCCGTAGACGATACCATGGATAACATCAAAAAAATGGTAGGAGAGATTCCCTATCTTCAAATGCCGAATCATGAAGAGCGGGCAGAAGAGACGAGCGAACATATCGAGACGGATGCGGAAATCGACGGATCGCTCCGCAGCCATTTTCAGGAAATGCTTTCCGAAGATTCCGACACCCGTTACGGCATGCCGGACGAAAACGGCACAGGCGAACTGCAGAGCGGCGGACAGATGAGTATTGAAGCTGTCTTAAGCGGCTGGGAGAAGACCAGGCGGGCGGCGCAGGCGGCGCTGCAGCGGGCGCAGCAGCAGAAACTGGAGTCTGCAAAAGCGAGAGCGATGCGGGAAGCGGAAGATATTATGGATCGGCTTGCCGACGTGATACCGAAACTGGATGCAGGAATTACACCGATGCAGCTGATGCAGAAGGAACATCTTCAGGAAGAGACGATTTCAAACGAAGAACGCGCCGGAAGATACGTGGCGGATATGAACCAGATATTACAGCAGCAGATCGACAAGCTGAAGGGAGAGGCGCGGGCAGAAGAAGAGACTGAGCACGAGCTGATGCGTAAGATCAAACAGGCAAAGCCGAATTTTGACGAACAGATCGGCTTGCGGGCGTATGTGCCGACACAGTTTGAACATACGCCGCCGGAAACGGAGCCGCATTTTCCGGAAGAGCCTGATTTGACGGCACAGACGGGCGATCTGCCGGAAGTATTTTCTCCGCAAGCTCCGAAAGAGTTCGAGGAACCGGAAGAGCTGCGCGCAGAGCCCGGAGAGAAGGAGGAAGTATCGGAAGAAGAGCGCCTGGATACGCTGGCGGCGGATTTTCTGAAAAGAAACCGGCAGGATACGGATCATCCGGAAGAAGAGGTTGCGGAACTCTCGGAGGACCTTACCGAAGAAATGCGTCTGGCAGAAGCCGAATTTTATGGGGTATCGGTGGAGGAATTGGAGCAGTCCGCGGGATTAAAGAAGCCGCCGGAAGATGAGACCGTAAAGCCGGAAGCGTCTCTGATCAAGCAGGATACAAAAGAGATCCGGGCAGAGGAAATCGAGCAGGCGCTGAAAGAAACCGTGCCGAAACAACCGCAGGTGACAGGAAAACGGCAGGAAAACGAAAAAAAGCAGCCGCAGCAGACAAAACTGACAGAAGAACAGAAAGCCGTTTTTTCCTATTTTGTTCCCGTTGCCGGTATGGAACGCCAGATCTGCGAAGTATTGTCGCATACGACGCAGAGGTTTGCAGCCGGCAAGGCTTCCGCGGAAGGGAACATACTGATACAGGGAGGCGCGGGTTGCGGAAAAACCGTGCTTGCCGCGGCGCTGATTAAAGCGCTTCAGAAAGAAGAAAAACATTTGAACGGAAAAGTCGGAAAAATCGACGCCGGCATATTAAATAAAAAAGATTTGACGAAGATGCTCAAGAAAGTGGCGGGCGGCTGTCTGATTATCGAGCGGGCGGGCGGGATCAGCAGGGAAACCGCCGTAAAGCTTTCGTTGTTATTGGAACAGGACGACAGCGGCGTACTCGTAATCATGGAAGATACGAGAAGCGGGCTGGATACGGCGCTTGGGCAGGATGACGGGTTTGCAAAGAAATTTACGGAGAAGATAAAAATACCGGTATTCACCAGTGACGAACTGGTTGAATTCGGAAAGGCATATGCGCATGATCTTGACTATGAGATCGACAACATGGGCGTGCTTGCGTTATATAACAGGATCAGCAATATCCAGAGGCTGGATCAGCCTACTACGCTGACAGAAGTAAAAGAAATCGTAGACGAGGCGATTGAGAAAGCGGAAAAGAAATCGTTAAAAAAAGCGTTTTCCATTATTACTTCCAGAAGATATACTGAGAACGATTATATTCTTCTCAGAGAAAAAGATTTTGAAGAATAAAAAACGGAGGGTAGAAGTATGGGTAATTTTTCAGAACTGGACATGTATTTGTTCGGGCAGGCAACGCACTATGATATTTACAAGAAGTTAGGAGCGCATCCCCAGACCCGCAGAAAGAAAAAGGGAATTTGCTTTTCCGTATATGCGCCTCATGCACGGAAAGTATTTGTCATAGGGGAATTTAATGATTGGGATGAAACTTCGCATGAGATGGAGAGACTGGAGCCGGAAGAAACGGGGATTTACGAATTATTTGTGCCGCATCTTGGGACAGGCAGTCTCTACAAATATATGATCGAGACGCCGGACGGACGAAAGCTCTACAAGGCGGATCCTTACGCAAACTTTGCAGAAGAACGTCCGGGCACGGCGTCCCGTATCGTAGATATCGATCATTTCAAATGGTCGGACGATGCGTGGATGAAAAAACGTGCGGCGGCAGGAACGATGGATGAGCAGCCGATGAGTATTTATGAAGTGCATCCGGGCTCCTGGATGCGCCATCCGGGCTATCAGGAAGATACGGGGTTTTATACATACCGCGAATTTGCAAAAGCGCTCTGTGCCTATGTCAAAGAGATGGGCTATACGCATATCGAACTGATGGGAATTTCGGAATATCCGTTTGACGGCTCCTGGGGCTATCAGGTGACCGGATATTATGCTCCGACGTCCCGTTACGGTACGCCGGAGGATTTTGCTTGGATGGTCAATTACTTCCACAAAAATAATATCGGCGTTATTTTAGACTGGGTTCCGGCGCATTTTCCAAGGGATGCCCACGGACTTGCCGAATTTGACGGACAGGCGTTATACGAATATGCAGATCCGAGAAAAGGAGAGCATCCGGACTGGGGGACCAAGATCTTTGATTACGGCAACAACCAGGTGAAAAACTTTTTGATCGGCAGCGCGCTGATGTGGGTAGAACATTACCATATCGACGGGCTTCGGGTCGACGCGGTCGCATCGATGCTTTATCTTGACTACGGCAAGAGCGACGGACAGTGGGTGGCGAACCAGTACGGCGAGAATAAAAACCTGGAGGCGATCGAATTTTTCCGCCATATCAATACGCTGATCACGGGACGCAACAAAGGAGCGGTTATGATTGCCGAGGAATCTACGGCGTGGCCGATGGTTACGGGACCGGCGCAGGAAGGCGGACTGAACTTCTCCCTGAAATGGAATATGGGCTGGATGCATGATTTTCTGGATTACATGAAGTTAGACCCGTATTTCCGCAAAGATAACCATAACAGGATGACGTTTGCCATGTCGTATAACGGCAGCGAAAAATATATCCTTGTGCTTTCCCATGACGAGGTGGTACATTTGAAATGTTCCATGATCAATAAAATGCCCGGCGTCGGAGAGGATAAATTCGCGAACTTAAAGGTCGGGTATGCGTTTATGATGGGGCATCCGGGCAAAAAACTGTTGTTTATGGGACAGGAGTTTGCGCAGCTGCATGAATGGAGCGAAAAAACGGAGCTGGAATGGAATCTTTTGCAGGATCCGAACCATAAGCATATGCAGGATTATGTGAAAGAGCTTCTGCATATTTACCGGAAATATCCGGCGATGTATGAGCTGGACCACAGCTGGGACGGTTTCGAGTGGATCAATGCAAACGACAATGAAAGAAGTATTTTCAGTTTTATCCGTAAGAGCAAAGACGGGAAAAACTGTCTGCTGTTTGTCTGTAGCTTTACGCCGGTGGAACGGGAAGATTACCGGGTAGGCGTACCCGTAGGAAAATCCTACCGGCTGATTTTCCACAGCGACGATGCGAAATTCGGCGGAACCGGGGCAAAACGTCCGGCAAGTTACCGGGCGAAAAAGCTGGAATGCGACGGCAGGAAATATTCGTTTGCCTATCCGCTTCCGGCATACGGCGTGGCGGTGTTTAAGTTTTCTTATTAAGGAAATGTGATCCGGGGAAAATGACCGGTACGATCGGCAGATGCGAAATGACCGAGGAACTTTCATGAGTTCTTCGGTCATTTCGTATTTTTTATTTGCATAAAAATGAGCAAGGGCGGAGGATTTAGGATAAGCATGGAAACGGGGTTCCCTCTTTACTGAAAAGAGAGAGGCATGGGAGGGGGCTTATTAAAGATATGATATTTTTTTGAATTGAAATAAAATCAATCATGAATGCAAAATAAATGCACTATTAAAATTTAATTAAAATGTTAACTTTATTTTAAAATGGAAAATCAATAATTTAATTGAAAAGCATATAGAACTATTGACAAAAGATATAAATCTGTATAATATAAAGAAATCATCAAATGCATGCAAAAGATGAAAAAAAGAAAAGGAGAAAATATAATGGGAAAGAAAATGCAAAAATTTATGGCTGCATTGGCAGTTACGGCAGTAGTTGGGTTTCCGTTTACAAATGTAATGGCAGCAAGCAAAACGTTTACAAACAAAAGCATCACCACAGTGGCGAATAATGAGACCTACTATAAAATTGTTGAAAAAGTTAAGGCAGACAATGAACAATATTGGTATGTTACCATTACAAATTCCGTGAACCTGAGTACCAGCGGACAGCCCCGGCTTATTTTAACCTCTGCAAAGAACAAGACGCAGGCACGTGCTTCATCGTCTAAATTGGGATTGTACAAAGGAATGACTGGCGTACAGAAAATGAAATATCCGTCAAGGGCAAACGCAGGAGTTACTTACAAACTGTTTGGAACCGGAAATAACAATGCAACCCAAGGCTATACCATTACCATATCCGGACGTTACACATCTTAATTCCGTGAACAGGGAATGCCGTATCGTCTTTCGGTACGGCATTCCTCAATATTTTGAAAAAAGGAACAGAATAACATGAAGAAATATATAAAAAATATAGTGTTGCTGGTCATATGCATCGCTGCAGTAGGAGTTTTATGGGAACAATCCCATATCAAAATTGATCAGAATTTCGGAAATCCGGTACAGAAAGATGCAGCGCTAAAACAGGAAGTGGAATTTCCTAAAACCTACAAAGCGAATGTAAATGAAACCTTCTCAATCAATGCCGACATCGTCGTGCCGGATGATTTTGATCCCAATCAAATTTGCCGTGCAACGGCGGAAATACAGGAATTAGACATGAATAAATGGAAAAAAAGATTTTTGAAGGGAGATGAAAGTTATGAGGAGGATCCGGAAGGCGGAACGACGCGCGAAGGAGGACTTGCGTTATGTGAGTATTATCAAAGTGAGGAATTGTACTTATATCTTTCCGGACAGGAATCGTCTTATTACAAGGGTATGAGTTATATGCAGACACACGCCTGCCTGGAATATAATATCAATAAAGGGACGGAGGATATCCTTTCAAAAACGGCGGACCTGGAAAATTTAAGCAGTACGAATGCATGGGACGGGCTGATATCGGAACTGAATACATTAGGGATTACGGCAAACGATTATGTTGTTTCCTATTGTTATGCGCTTGATCATCAGACGCTTCAGCGGGAAGAGCAGAAAATGCTGAAAGACGGAAATCTCGAACCGGACGAAAAAAAGGGAAACTGGAGCGAAGAAGATAATACATATTTTTACTGCCTGCTTCAAAAGGATCAGGGACTTCCGGTATTCTATCCGAAAGAAGTCATAGAGTATGAGGAGGATCCTGATTTTGGCGCGGTGCGGGCATATTATGGAGTTTCCGGCCTGCTTAGCTTGGAGGCAAATTATTTGTTTGACATCAAAGACGGAAAAGAACCATTAACGCTTGCACCGTTTGAAAAAATTGCGGAGACTATAACAAAAAAATACGAACAAGCAGTTCTGGAATTTAAAATTACCGTTACAAAATGCAGGCTCTTTCAATATCCTCTGCGCGTGGGAAAAGGAACCTATGAACTTGTACCGGTCTGGGTCTGCACATTGCAGTACGAAGATTCGGACAGCGTAATGTATCTTCCGATTCATGCAGTCACGGGAGAAGAAATGACGGAAATGGGGTGATCTGTAAATGCATAGGATGATCAGGTATTTAAAAACGGATTTTTACCGGTTATTTCGGTCGCCGCAGTTTTATATATCGATCGCCGGCGTCTTTTTGATCTATATGGTCAGCAGCCTGCAGAGCGTGGGAAGCCTCAGCGTATTTGATTTGTTTTATTTTATCAAATTTTTCAGCCTGATTATCGTATTGTTTGCCTGCAGCAGTTTTGCATATGCAAACAGCCTGTTGGAGGATCGGGAACACGGCTTTTATCAGAGCGCCGTGTTGCGTGGCAGCCTGAAATCTTATGTCTATGCGAAAAGCGCCTGTTGTTTTTGCGCGGCGGTTCTTTCCATAATCATGGGAACGATGTGTTTTGTCTTTGTGCAAAGCCTGCGGATTCCGCTTGCGGATCCGGAGGAAGCATACGGCATGATGCGGATTGTCAGGGAGCAGGAGGCCGAGGTCTTCGGCTGTTTTTTGCAGAGACAGTGGATGCCGGTTTATTTTCTCTTATCGTCCATGGTGATCGGGTTTCTGGCGGGAATATTGGCTTTGGCGGCGATGTGGCTTTCCCTGGTTGCAAAAAACAGGATGTTTGCCATGTGTATGCCGATTGCGGCGTATTATATTTTGGTAAACTGTATCAAGGATGATATGCTTTCGATTAACGGGATGTATTTCTTTTCCGGTAATCTCTTATCGGATCCGCTGCTTTCTTTTGGTTGCACAGTATTTGTTACGGCGTGCAGCGTAAGTATTTTTATGGTGTTGATATACCGCCGGATGCGCCGTATGGTGAGAGGGGTGAAAAGATGAATGTCAGAGCGGAACTGGACACTTTTATACATCGTATCTGTTCCCTGCGGAGCGTGACGCTGCTTGTGGCATGGATCTGTATGCTGGATATTACGCTGGGCGCGTTTCGGGACGAGGCGGCTGCGCTGGGGGTAAAAGATACGTTTGTCGTTCTTCCGTTTGTACAGACGGATATGTATTTCAGCAAGGTCATTCTGCTGGGCGTGCTGTGTTTCTATTCGAACGCGCCGTTTATGGAGAAAGGCGAGATGTATGCCGTGCTTCGGACCGGGCGGAACCGCTGGGGCAGGCGGAACATACGGTATATTTTTTTCAGCAGTTTCTTCCTTTCACTGTGCTTGGCATTCTTAAGCAGCCTGACGATTGCTCCGGCGGCCACATGGAGCAATGCATGGGGGACGGTATATCATACGCTTTCCGTAACCGGCAGTACGATCGGCGCTTATATATCCGGAAAAACGCTTACGGCGTTTGCTCCGTTTGAATTGTTGGCGCATATCATAGCGATCGACAGCCTGGTTTTTGCATGTATCGGGATGCTTTTATATGTGCTGGGACTGTATTTGCCGAGAATTTGGGGGTATTTGATTACGATTGTGATTGCATTTCTGCCCACGATGGAGTGGATGCCGTATGACATCCAATATATTTCTCCGTGCTCCTGGATGTATCCTAGTCAGTGGCGGTACGGGCAGGATATCGATTATCCGAGCCTTACCTATATTTATACGGCACTTTTTTTACTGCTGCTGCTGTTGGGATGGGCGGGACAGGCAAAAATATCCCGCGCAGCCTGGGGAAACCAGGAAGAAACATAGAGAAACGGAGGGAACTAATCATGGGAGAAACCATTCGTGTAGAACATATCACAAAACAATTTCGCGGACATACCGTGCTGGACGACGTTTCGCTGGCGTGTGAAAACGGCAGAATTTACGGGATTGTAGGTTATAATGGTTCGGGAAAAACCGTGTTGTTTAAGTGTATTTGCGGATTTTATTTCCCGGATCGGGGCGATATCTATATTCGGGGTAAAAAAATGGGCAAAGACGTCGATATGATCCAAAATGCGGGCGTGATCATCGAAGAACCTTCTTTTTTAAAGCAATACAGCGGCCTGCATAATCTGCAGCTTTTATATCGCCTGAATCATAAAAAAGATACTGAAAAGTTAAAGCGAACCATGGAATTGACGGGACTGAACCCGGCGGAGAAGAAGGCGGTGGAAAAGTATTCGCTCGGCATGAAACAAAGGCTTGCCATTGCACAGGCAATTATGGAGGAACAGGATATTCTGATTTTGGACGAACCGATGAACGGTCTGGATAAAGACGGCGTAGCGCATATGCGGAACCTCTTTTTAAACATGAAAGAAGAAGGCAGGACGCTTTTATTTGCAAGCCATAACAAAGAAGATATCGATTCCCTCTGCGATGAGGTGTATGAGATGGATCAGGGAAAGCTTCATAGGATACGGTAGGTAAATCATATTTCATAAATGGCATTACAAAAAAACACATAAGCAGACAGCTGAAATATAGCGCTTATGTGTTTATTTTTTGCGTAAACAAACCGACATAGTATATGATAACATTTACCCGGCAGATCTTTCGCAATGGCATGCGGATGCAGAGTGGTTTGCTGCTGTATACATGCGGACCATTCCATAAGCATACATTTCTGCGCAGCAGACAGACCGGGGATTACAAAGATACGGAGCAGAGAATATGAAGATAGAAAAAAACGATTTGTTCAATCAGCAGGTCCAAAACGAAAAACCGTTTGAAAAGGCAAGCGTAACGACATCCTTTTCAGAGACGGTAAAGGCGAAAACAGATGCGCTGGAGCAGTCCGTCCGCACAGGATTGACCGGCTACAGCAAAGAAGAAGTAAAGGCAAAAAGCGCAATGGAAGAACTGGAAGCAAAGATCGGAAACCAGATGGACGCCGCCATGCGCAAAAACCAGATGGCGGTTTTGTCAAATACGATGACACCGGAAGATTATAAACGGGCGCAGGAGGAAGGGTTTTCCTTAAGCAGTACCGACGGACAGACCCTGGTTACGGTAACGGATAAGATCAAAGCGCAGCTTGCAAAAGCAGGGGTAGACGTTTCCCATATGGGCGGCTCCCTGACAAAAGAGCAGTTTGAAGAGATTGCGGGCAGTCTTGCCGCTGCCGCGCAGTTAGAGCACAGTTTCGAGTCTGCCGCTCTTCCGGTCACAGAAGAAAATATGACGGAAGGCATGGAGGCGTGGAAGCAGGCGGAGGAATTAACGCCGCTTTCCAGAGGTGCGGTCAAATACATGCTGGATAACCGACTGGCTCCAAGTATTGCAAATCTGTTTACAGCGGAGTTTTCCGGAAGCGCGGCATATGCGCCGGTGGAAGAAGAGATCGATTTTGAGGCCCTGCGGGGACAGATGGAACAGGTGATTACCGCTGCCGGCAAGACGGTAAACGAACAGACCATTGCGGATAGTAAATGGATGATTCAGAGCGGGATTGCGTATACAGCGGATAATTTTTCCTATATGCAGAAGCTTTTGGACCTTCAGCTTCCGGCGGAGGGAAGCGTTACTGCGGCGGCAATTGCGGCGGCAGTGGCGGAGGGAGACCGTCCCAAGGACGCCATGCTGCTGCGTGAATACAGTATCACGGCGCAGGCGGAGCATGCGGTCGAGGTTGTAACGGAAGCTTCGGATGAAGACATTGCCTATCTGGTATCGAACCGGATGGAACTTACCGTAGAAAATTTAGAACGGGCGGCAGCGCTGCGCAGACAGGGGGCCCTGGATCCGAACGCGGCAAAAGAAGTCATAGACGAAGGATCTGCGGCAGCGGCGGCAGATAGCGGCAGTCAGGAAGCGAAAGCCGTTTCCGATCAGGGACTCGCATTCTTAAAAGCAAAAAGAATTCTGGAAGAGACGCGTCTTGCCATGACGACGGAAGCAAACCGCGCGCTCTTAAAACAGGGAATTTCCATTGATACGAAACCTCTGGAAGAACTGGTGGAACAGTTAAAAGAGCAGGAACAGAATTATTATGCGAAGCTGCTTGGCGAAAACGGCAAAACTGCCGATATCTCTATGGCGGCGCTGTTTGAGGAAACGGAACAGAAAGTCTCCGATTTAAAGCAGATGCCTGCCTATCTGCTTGGTATGAAGGAATATTCTCTGGATACGGTGACAAAACTGCATGAAGCAGGAACCGTATTAAAGGAAACGATGGAACGAGCGGGGGAAAGTTACGAAGCGCTGATGACAGAACCCAGGAAAGATCTTGGTGATTCCATTCAGAAAGCGTTTTCCAACGTGAACGATATTTTGGAAGATTTGGGCATGGAGCAGAGCGAGGCAAACCGCCGTGCGGTCAGGATTTTGGCATACAACAGCTTAGAGATTACGAAAGAGTCGGTATTGTCAATGAAAGCGGCGGACGAACGCGTACAGCGCACATTTTCCAATCTTACGCCGGCAGCGGTGCGTGAGCTGATCGGACAGGGAGAAAATCCGCTGGATCTGCCGCTGGATGAGCTGAATCAAAAGGTGGAAGCGATCCGTCAGGAAGGTACGGAAACGGAGCGTTTTAGCGAATACCTTTGGAAATTAGAGCAAAACGGCAGCATCACGCCGGAAGAGAAAGAGTCGTTTATCGGTATTTACCGGCTGATTCATCAAATTGAAAAGACGGACGGGGCTGCGATCGGCGCATTAGTCAGCCAGGGCGCGGAATTTACGATGCGGAATCTTTTGACCGCAGTCAGAAGCGCGAAAAAGAGCGGAATGGATTATGCGGTGGATGATTCGTTCGGCGGGATCGATGCGGCGGAGACAAATACGAAATCCATTACGGATCAGATCGAAACGGCATACCAGGCCGATTGTATGAAGGACGTGATGGAAACGTTAACGCCTGTAACGATGCAGAAACTACTGCAAAATCCCGACTGGGAAAATTATACGCCGGAACAGTTGAAGGCCGCTTTGGATGAATATGCCAAAGAGACATCATCGAAAGAAGAGGCGTTAGATATCAGTTATGCAGAAAGCCAGTTGGAAGAATTGAAGCAGGCAGCGGCGGCAGATGAGGAAGTATATCAGCTTTTAGAGCGGTATCAGCTGCCGGATACGACGGAACACATTCTGGCAGCCAACCGTATGGTAAACAGGCGCAACCAGATCTTTTCTAAGATGTTCAACAGCGACGAGGTGTTTTCCGGAGGACCGATCGATTTTGCGGCGATTCAGGAAGAGATCTTAGGCCGTTTTGCAGAGGCCCTTAAGACGCCGGAAGAGATGGCGGCGGCGCAGGAGGCTCTGGCGGATACGGCGGAACGTGTGATGAAGACCATGATCGCGGATAAAGAGCATATTACCAGTATGGATATCCGGGAATTAAAGCTTATGAATACGCAGATTTCCATTGCCGGAAAGATGGCGGACAATGAAGAATATACGATACCGGTTCTGGTAGGCGGCGACGTAACCAATATTTCGCTTAAGATCGTACGCGGAACCGAAAAAAAGGGCATGGTAGAGATTCTCTTTGAGACAGATCGGGCAGGAAAAGTGGCGGCGCGTTTAGAAGCGAAAGAAGAAGGCGTTTCCGGTTTTGCCGCGACAGACAACAAGGAAATGCAGCAGATGCTGGAGCAGCATATACAGGATATTACCAAAGAATTTGAAGAAGAAAAGAGCGACTTTCAGGTTACTTATGTCAGCAAATTGAATTTTTCACGGTTTTCCGATCACTATAAATCAAAAGAAACTGCCCGGGAAGCGGACGAAGAAACCTATCAGGTACAGACGGCGCGTCTTTATAAAATTGCAAAGGGATTTTTAGAGGGCATTAAGAAACTTTCGTTTTAGACCGATATAAAGGTCAGAGAAACAGAATGCAAATCAGAAACACTACAAGGATGTAGCAGCATGGCAGGGACGCGTAAGAATAGGAAGGTATAGAATATGAAAGTAAACCACAATATGTCGGCGGTTGTTACCAATGCACAGTTATTGAAAACAGAAGGCGGATTGGCAGCTTCTATGGAGCGTCTCTCCTCGGGACTTAAGATCAATCATGCAAAAGACGATCCGGCAGGAATGGCAATTTCCAATAAGATGCAGGCACAGATCGACGGGCTGGGAAAGGCTTCGGAAAATGCATCCAACGGCATCAGCGTATTGCAGATCGCGGATTCTGCACTGGGAGAAGTGACTTCTATTCTGCAGCGTATCCGGGAGCTGTCCGTTCAGGCTGCTACCGATACGAATCAGCAAGAAGAGCGGGCGGCAATCCAGCAGGAGATTAATTCTCTGACGGAAGAAGTAGACCGTATTTCCAGGGATACCGAATATAATACGCAGACGTTATTAGACGGTTCCTTTGATACCCGCGTGTACGGAGAAGGGTTTTCCAGAATGGCGGTTACCGATGCGGTACGAACAGGCGATTATAAATTTACGATTGCGGCGGGGGCTGCGGCGAAACAGGGATCGGTATCCTGTACGCCGAGTTCCGGGACGGTTCCTGCGGGAAGCGTAATTATCAACGGTGTGGAAGTCGTGATTTCGGAAGGAGAAGATATTTCCAGCGTATATGAAAAGTTGAGGACAGGTGCGGAAACTGCGGGAGTCAATCTGATCGTAGCAGACAGGACGCAGCCGCTGGATTTTGAGGCAAATCCGACGACCGGCGGTTATACGCAGATCGAGAAGACCTACGCACAGGGCGATACGCTGGCATTTATATCCGATCAGTTCGGAGAGGGTTCTTCCGTAGAGATCGTATGCAGCAATGCGGATCTGCAGTCATTTTTAGGTCTTGACGGCGGAGAAGTAACGACGCCCGGAGAAAATGCGGATATTACGCTGGATCTGACGTCTTCGTTTGGAGCGCAGGCAACGGTTTCCATGGACGGAAATAAAGTAAAAATTACGGATATTTCCGGTTTCCAGATGGATTTTATGGTAGAACCCGGAAAAACGGGCGATTTTAATATACAAGTGACTGATATCGGAACGATGACGCTTCAGATCGGGGCAAATGAAAATCAGACGATGGAAGTGCGGATTCCGGAGATTTCCAAGAAAACGCTTTATTTAGACGAAGTAGATGTGACAAAGGCGGGAGGAGCCAGCAAGGCGATTCATCAGCTGGATCAGGCGATTTCGATTACGTCTTCTGCCAGATCTGCAATCGGAGCCTATCAAAACCGCTTGGAACATGCCGTAGACAGCCTGGATTCTTCACAGGAAGATTTAACGAATGCGATTTCGCGTATCGGTGATACGGATATGGCAAAAGAAATGTCTGAATATACCAAATATACGGTACTTCAGCAGGCGGGAACATCTGTTTTGGCACAGGCAAACGATATTCCGCAGACGGTACTTCAGCTTCTGCAGTAAGAGAGGCGGATATGAAGCAGGAACAGGTACAGATTTTTACCAGAAGGATCAGTCAGAGCAACAAAAGCGGTCTGGTTGTGATCGTATTTGATATTATATTTGCATACATAAAAGAGGCAAAAGAGTGTTTATCCGCAGATGACTACGAAGGGTTTAAAGAGGCGCTTAAGAAGGCGCAGGCAGGCGTGGATGAATTGATTCGATCGCTCGATTTTGGGTACGAAGTTTCAAAAGATTTATATCCGTTGTATATTTTTGTGAAGGAAGCCATGGCAAAAACCGTGGTTACCAAGCGGTTGGATGAATTAGATACGGCAGAGGAGGTTCTTGTGAACCTGCATGAGGCTTTTTCGGAAGCCGCAAAACAGGATCACTCGACCCCCCTGATGCAGAATGCGCAGCAGGTATATGCCGGTATGACATACGGCAGGACGCAATTAAACGAGTCGTTTCAGGCGCCGGAACATTCCAGAGGATTCTTAGCATAAGAATCCTCTATTTGTTTTACGCGGCCTAACAGGAATTGATAGCGCATTTGCACAGACTGTACTTCATAGATATAGCAGTCGATCAGATCCGGTTCAACGGCGTTGGCAAGATTGGTATAGGCAGAATCCAGATCGTGCTTTGTCCTGTCCAAATCTTCTAATAACAGAGAGTAGCGTCTGTCCAGCAAAATGCTGTTTTCAAGAATTCGATCCATAAGTATCCCCGCTTTCTGGGCTTTTTGCATGGACGTGTGAAAATCTTTACCGCACAATCTTCACATGTCCTATGTGCCGTAATAAAAAAGTGCTTACTTAAATTATAGTCAGAAATATCCAGAGTATACAAAAATCAGGCATATTTTCAAAAAAATTCTTTGGCTGTGTTAGAATACTGTTGGAATGACGGGCATAAACAGCCGGTTGCAGGCATATGCTGTATCAAGATAAGACGAGGTATGGGTATGGATTTAAAAATGAGCGCGCTTATTCTGGGCGGTATTTGTATTCTGGTACTGGCGATCGGCGTTCTGCGGAGAAGAGCCGAGATAATTTTAAACTTTCTGGTACGTACGGTATTGGGGGTTTTGGCAATTTATATCGGGAATGCGGTGCTGATGGGGGTCGGAATCGAGCAGGCGGTAGGCATGAATGCGATCAGTGTTTTGACAGTCGGAAGCCTTGGTACAGGCGGATTTGCGCTGCTGTATGGAATACTTTTTTACAATATGTTGTGAAAATTCTACAAACTTTAGAAATTTGTCAGAAAGCTATGGACAAATGAAGAGAGAAACGCTATAATGCAAACCATCAAAAACAAAAGAGAGGTGAGGGATTGGAATTGTAAAAACAGGACTGCTGCTTAGTCTTTTACTATTGGCAGCGGTACAGGATCTTTTGGCTGGAAAAGTTTCCAACAAGCTCATTGTCGCAGGTCTTTCGATCGGAAGCCTGTTCCAGGCAGCGGAATACCAGGCTTTGGGCATTTATTATTTTCTCAGGAACATCTCGGTTCCTGTTATTCTTTTATATCTTTTATTTCAAATGCGTGTCCTTGGGGCAGGCGATATCAAATTATTTTCCATGACAGGCAGTATACTTACGATCGGGAAATTGTTTCAATGCATGGCGTACAGCTTTTTGGCAGCCGGTGTGTTCGCTGCGTTTATTCTGGCGGCAGATCACAACAGGAGGAGAACGCTTGCTAATGCAGCGGAATATCTGCTGGACGTTCTTTGTACAAAAAAGCTGAAGCCATATACCGTTTTGGATGAAGAGGCGCGGGTGCCGTTTGCTTTTGCGGTGCCGGTGTTCTTCGGAACGGCGGCGGCATTGCTGTTTCCGTAAGATGCCGGAACGGGGGTGTATCTTGGTACAATTAAATATTGCATTTTTAGACGAAGAAGAGGATTATTTAGAACAATTACAGGGATATGTAATTCGAAAAAAAGATCTTTTTTTCAAAATCGCTGCATTTTCTAAAGTTGAAGCATTTCTGGTACAGGAAAAAGAACAGAAATTTGATGCGGTTGTGATGACAGAAGTGTTTTGGGAAGCGTTAGAAGGCGCTGCAGCAGACACAAAGAAAATACTCTTATATGAAGAAGACGGAAAAGACGTAAACGGGCGGCTCTTTCTGGAAAAATACCAGTCCGCAGAACAGCTGTTTCAACAGATTTCTGCGATGCTCTGGCAGGAAGAAACCGACGGCAGAGCAGTTTTTATTGAGCATACCGCAAAACTGATCGGAATTTATTCTCCGATCCGCCACGAAAGCCAGCTGCTGTTCAGTATGACAATGGCGCAGATTTTAGGAGAGACGCAGAAGGTTCTGTACGTGAATTTAATGGAGCACAGCGGATTTTCGTTTTTGACAAATGAGGAAATTACGGAGGACATCGGAGATCTGCTGTATGCCATGATGCAGAAAAACCATGATTTTGCCGCAGGGCTGCATAAAATACGCAGGACCTACCGAAATGTGGATTATATTCCGCCGGCGGTCAATCCGGAACATATATCGGAAATTACAAAACCATTGTTGGAAGAGTTATTTCTAATCTTAAAGGGACGCAGCGGTTATGACATTGTGGTGGTTGATTTCGACAGGGTATTTTTAGGATTTGCAGAGATGATTCCCGTATTTGGAGGCTTTTACTGCCTTGGAAAAGAAGGGCGGTTAAATCGATACCGGATGACAGAATTTATGGAATATCTCAGAAAGGAAGGCGAATACACCGTGGATCTGGTAAAACACATTCTGCTTCCGGAAATGAAGTCTTCTCCTACAGAAGCCGGATTGCTGGATGAGGGCATATATGGAGGCATGGGAGATTATATCCGCGGATGCCTTTACGGAGGGGCGGAAATTGGAAGATAAGAATTTATATCCTGCAGTCAAAGAACGTATCCTGCAGTCCATGGAACACACCAGAGAGCTTTCGGATGAGGAACTGAGCCTGCGTATCGATGAAGAGCTGCAGAAAAGAGATAAAACCTCTTTGCTTTCTTTTCCGGCGCGCAGGCAGTATGCAACCCGGCTGTTTGCGTCTTTCCGAAAATTCGGGGTATTACAGGAGCTGATCGAGGATGAAGAAGTGACGGAGATTTTAGTCAACGGTCCGAGTCGGATCTTCTATGAAAAAAAGGGAACACTGCATTTATTTCACGGCACATTTTCCTCAGACGAAGAGCTGTCCGATTTGATTCAGACCATTTGCGCAGGCGGCGGAAGAATGGTAAACGAAGCGTCTCCGATTGTGGATACCAGGCTTTTGGACGGTTCCCGCGTCAATATCGTGCTGCATCCCATTTCCCTGGACGGCTCCTGCATTTCGATTCGTAAATTTTCAAAGGAACCGATGAACATGCAGACACTGCTCGCCTATGGTTCCCTGTCAGATGAGATTGCAGAATACCTAGAGAAGCTGGTGATCGCCGGCTATAACATTTTTGTGTCCGGAGGGACAGGTTCGGGGAAGACGACATTCTTAAACGCATTGTCGGAATTTATTCCAAAAGATCAACGGGTGGTCACGATCGAAGATTCCGCAGAGCTTCAGCTAAACGGGATCGCAAATCTGGTTCGGCTTGAGACGAGAACGGCAGGGTTTGAAGGCGTTGCGCCGATCGGGATTCGTGATCTGATTAAGACGGCGCTACGAATGCGTCCAAGCCGTCTGATCGTGGGAGAATGCCGCGGCGCAGAAGCGATCGATCTTTTAAGCGCCAACAATACGGGGCATTCCGGAAGCCTTGGAACGGGCCATGCAAACAGTACGTACGATATGATCGGGCGATTGGAAACAATGGTTCTGATGGGAATGGAACTTCCGCTGCCCGCGATACGCAGGCAGATCGCATCGGGCATTGATCTTTTGATCCACCTTGGAAGGCTGCGTGATAAGAGCCGGAAAGTTTTGGAGATTGCGGAGCTTGCCGGTGTGGAAGGCGGAGAAATCCGGCTGAATGTACTGTATCGTTTTGCAGAAGTCAGAGAGAAGAAAGGGCAGATCGAAGGAAAATGGGAAAAGACAGGATCTTTGATACACAGAGAAAAGTGGGAAGCTGCAGGATTTTAGAGCCAAACGACAGATGGAAAACGGCAGGAGCCGCACTTATGGCAAGCGGCGCGGCGGCGTATGTATGTTATCATTCGCCGTGGGGGCTTGGCGTTTTTCCGGCGGCGTATTTCCTTTTCGGAAAGTGTTTTAAAAGGCGTTGGGAGCATAGACGAAGAGCGGAGCTGAATCTGGAGTTTAAAGACTATCTGTATGCAGTCAGCGGAGCGCTGTCGGCAGGATATTCCGCAGAACGCGCATTTGTATCGGCACTGGGTGATGTCAGGCATCTGCACGGAGAAGACTGTATTTTGCTGAAACGGCTTGGACGTATGGAGCAGAGACTTTTCATGCAGGAGACGATCGAAACAATTCTGCGTGACTTTGCGGCGGAAAGCGGCAGTGAGGATATCGAAAATTTTGTTGAGATATTCTGTTTTGCCAAACGGGGCGGCGGAGATTTTATTCATCTGATTGCCGTTTCGGTCGGAAGGATTTGCGACAAGATTGAGGTGACGGAGGAAATATATACGGTAATGGCAGAAAAACGGCTCGAACAAAACATCATGTGCGTAGTACCGGCAGGCGTATTATTGTTTTTTCAGCTGACGTCACCGGAATTTATCGGTCTGCTGTATGGAAATTTGACGGGCATTTTGATTATGACAGCGGCATTGGTCCTCTATGCTGCGGCATTTGTTTTGGGAGTGCGTATGATGGAGGTTGAGGTGTAAGAATGATTCTATGTGGTATAGCCTGCCTGGTTCTGGCGGTTGTAATGATTTTAACGAGAACGCATCCGATGTTTCGAAACATCCGCAGTCCCTGCGCCCTGCTTATGTGTTTCTGCGTACTGGGAATACTGGCAGAGACGGCAGGCAGTATGGACGCGGGAGGGATCGCATCGGGAAAGTTAAAAAGAAAGGCTCCCGGGGAAGGCGAGGCAAAGACAGAGGCTTACGTCATGCTGCCGCAGGAAGATACGGAATATCCGATTTCCATTACTGTTGAAGAGCGCAGATACCGTAAGGGAGAAGAAGAGATGCTGATTGCGGCGGCCAAAAAAGAAATTTCTGAAAAATTCTGCGGAACAAACACATCTTTACGGCAGATCATTTCCGATCCGATTGTTTTGGAAAGCTGTCAAAACGGGAAAGTTTCGGCAGAGTGGACCTTTTCGGAGGAAACGATCATTTCCGCGCAGGGGCATATCGATCAGCATGCGCTTGGCGAAGACAAACAGAAGATAGAAGCGTTTGTCAGTTTAAGCTGCGGAGAAAGCGAGGAATTTTATCGGTTTTCTTTCTGGGTGGTTCCGAAAAAGAAAAGCAAAAAAGAACATTTACTATTAAAAATTAAAGAAGACATTGCGCGGCAGGAAGCAACTGAGGCATATGTCAGGCTGCCGGATTCCATAGACGGGAAACCGCTGAGATGGAAAGAAACATCCAACCGGCTGGCGGCTCAGTTATTTGGACTGGGTATACTGGCGGCAATGGCTCTGGCATATGTAAAAAAAGAGCAAAAAGAAAAACAGATACAAAGACAAAAACGCCGGCTGTTTTTGTCCTACCCGGATTTTGTCAGCACGCTTTCGCTGCTTTTGGGCGCGGGTATGACAATTTCCGGAGCTCTGCGGAAAATGAACCAGATGTATCAGCGGAAGAAAACGCAGGGCGCAGCCAAATCGGAGGTATACGAAGCGCTGGATCAAATGCTCTGTGAAATCGATAACGGCATGGGAGAGACGCGTGCATATCAGGAGTTTGCAAATCGCTGCGGCATCGGCGCATACAAAAAGCTGGTTTCCCTTCTGACACAGGGGCAGAAAGTAGGTAACCGCAGACTGATCGAACAGCTGCAAGAAGAAGCAGAGAGAGTATTTCTGGAACGCAAACAGGCAGCGCGCAAACTTGGGGAAGAAGCGGGAACGAAGCTGCTGCTTCCGATGATGATGATGCTTATGATCGTCATGGCAATTGTGACGATTCCGGCATTTTTATCCATGTATCAAAAATAAAAAGGAAAAGGAGAACACAGTATGAGAGGATGGAACGAATTTTTAATGGAAGAAGAAGCGAACGGCGTGGTAGAGGTCATATTGATTCTTGTCGTATTAATCGGAGCGGTTGTTATATTTCGCAAACAGCTGCAGTCGTTGGTAGGAGATCTGCTGGACTCTGTAGAAAAGAAAGCAAAAGCAATCACATGAAGACGTATGGAAAAAAAGACGCTTCCATAACGGTTTCCCTTTGTCTGGCGTTTACGGCAATTGCAGTATTGCTTTTAACGCTTGCAGAGGGGGCGCGTTATGACGGGCTTAAGGCAGACGCAGAAGATTTGACAAACCTTGCGGCGGAATCGCTGTGCGCCGGGTATCAGCCGTTTTTATTTGAACGATACCGGATGTTTTTTCTGGATGCCGGGTTTGGCCAGGGGAAATGGACGATGAAACATGCCGAAGATGAATTGAGAGACTTTTTCTGTGAAAATACTTCTGACGGAAATCGCAGGGACGGAATTTTTTTGTACGGCATGCATGCAGACGCGCAGGTTGACGGGTATCTGCTGGCAACGGACGGCGCGGGAACGGTCTTTGCAGTACAGGCTGCAAAGACGATGAAGAAGACGATCGGAGAGCGTGCGGCAAAAGAAATACGCAATCGGATCAAACAAGTGCAGAAAACGGAACAGGAAGCAGAAAACCCCGGGGAAGCAATTGATCATGCCAGGAAAGCGTTAGAAGGGCTGGAAGAAAAAACGCAGACAGAGGATGCGGGGGATGAGGCAAATCTTCTCGGGCAGGCGGAGCCGTTCCACAGGGAAGAGACGGAAAATCCGCTGGAGACGCTGAAACAACTTCAGCAGCAGGGAATCCTCACATTCGTAATGCCGCCGGGGAAAACAGTCTCTTCCAAAACGATTTCCGTGGATAACTGCCTGATGAAGCGAAAGTGCAGGAGCGGGAATTTAAAGCTAAAAGACTCCGCAGGATGGTATGAGAGGATTCTTATGCAGGAATTTATAAAGCCGCTGGCAGGCAGCGCGGTAAGTCCTGAAGAAACGGGCGTCCTTTCCTATGGAACGGAATATCTGATCTGCGGAAAGGACAGCGACGTTTCCAATTTAAAAGGAACGGTAAACAGGCTGCTGTTGCTGCGGGAAGCGGTCAATTATCTGTATTTGCAGACAGATCAGGCCAAACAGTCTGAATCGTTGGCGATTGCGGGCGCGATTGGCGGCGCTTTGGCGAATCCTGCAGTGGTTGCCGCAATACATCAGGGGATTTTGGCTGCATGGGCATATGTGGAAAGTATCAGCGACGTAAAAGGACTGCTCGCAGGAGGAAAAATACCGCTGATCAAAAGCCCGGACAGCTGGCATACGCGGCTTTCGGCATTCAGCGAGTCGCTTGCCGGGGAGTATGCGGGCGAGGCCAGAGGATTCACGTATGAAAATTATCTGGATGTGTTGTTATATGGAAAATCGCTCAAACAAATCGCATACCGCAGCATGGACCTGATGGAAAAAAATATGCAGCAGGAAAAACAATATGCGGCGTGCAGAATGGATTATATGGCAGCGGGAGTCCGTATTGCTGCAGAGTATGACGCAAAGCCGGTGTTTTTGGGCATATTCGGCGAAGACCGCGGTATTTGGTATCATTTTAAGGAACAGTCGGAATATTTATATGAGCATTGATGCAGTATGCGGATATAAGGGGGCGTCTCTATGTCAAACGTAACTATGACAAAAAAAATCTCTCAGCCTGTAGAACATAGGAGTGGTATGTATGCCATGCAACCGTCCGATGCAGGGACGTTCCCTTGTATCCGCATGGAAGCGTCCTATCTGGTGGAAACTGCCGCAGCACTTCCTTTTTTTGCGGCATGTATAGCGGTAATGCTGTTCTTTTTTCAAGTGTTGTCGATACAGCAGGAGGTGGGGAACGCTCTGCTGGTCTCTGCCAGGGAACTTTCTGTACTCCTGTGTGAGGAAGAAGTGACGGATGCAGGCGGATATGCGGCGGCAAAAGGGCTGTTTATTAAGAATTTACCGAAAGATTCGGCAGCGGAATATTTTGTCCGGGGAGGAAGAATCGGAATTTCTCTGGCAGGGTCAGATCTTTCGGGAGAATATATTGTATTAAGAGCGGATTATGGGATTCGGATTCCGGCAGGGTTTTTCGGAAGACGGGATATTCCTGTCACGCAAAGGATCAAGTGCAGAAAATGGACGGGCAGGACGGGGATATCTGCTGTCGAAGATATAGTATATCTTACGCCGTCCGGCGATGTATACCATAGAAAGAAGACCTGCAGTTATCTGACGCCGGTAGTTCACAGCGTAAACGGAACGAACATAGCGCAGGCAAGAAATGCGGACGGGGGAAAATATTATCCGTGCAGCACGTGTATAAAACGCAAACATCCGAATAACGGGGCGGTATATATCACAAAATATGGAGACCGGTACCATAGCAGAAGGGACTGCAGAAAAATAAAACATACAATTCTTGCGGTCCGAATATCGGAAGCTGCAGGCAAACGAGCCTGCAGCAAGTGCGGAAGGGAGTAGAATATGATACAGGCATACGTGCTGTTGGGAACACTGGGCGTACACAGCGTCGAGGATATCAGAGAAAAGAAAATAAGCGTCACAATTACGCTGTTTTCCGGAATTGTTGGAATTATACTGCATCTGCTGTTTCAAAACCAGAGTATTTATGCAATGCTTGCGGGAATGCTGCCGGGAATCGGTATTTTTATTCTTGGCAGACTGACAAAGGGGAAAATCGGAATGGGCGACGGACTGGTTTTTATGCTGACGGGATTATATCTGGGGCTTGAGGATAATTGCATGCTGATGGCGCTGTCGTTTTTGCTGGCGGGAATATTCGCATTTTTTTGGGTGACCATACGTCATGGCAAAAAAAACGAAAAAATACCCCTGATTCCGTTTTTGTTTGCAGGTTACAGTTTGATGATGTGGATCTAAGTAGGAGGATACATGAAAAAAGCAGAAGCTTCTTATACAGTGGAACTTGCGCTGCTCCTTCCGGCAGTCCTGCTTGCACTGCTGCTCCCGGTTTATATGGGATATGAACTCTATAGAGAGACCGTACAAGCGTCCGTCTGCGGTTATGACACAGCGTTTTGTGCGGAGGAAAAGGTACGGGCGGTTCGGTTTGCGAGAAATATGTCGGAGGAATGGAAATGACAGAATACAGAAGGTATCAGGGAAAAAGCTATATGATCTTAAAAGACCATGTAAAAACAGGCGGATTTGAATATCGAATTCTTTCAAAACAGACGATTCGGGGGCTGCTGCCGGTTCAGGTTTCAGAGGATAACGGCCAGAAGCGGTTCTGGTATGAGATCAGTGGAAAGCAGTCGTTGGACGACTGGTTTGGAATCAAAAAACCGGGCGGCAGTTTTTTAAGACAATTTATGGAGTCGCTTACAGAGACGATTCGGCGTGCGGGGGATTATCTGCTGTATGACAGCGGAATTTCTCTAAGTCCGGAAGAAATTTTTATTGATCCCGTGAAAGAAGAACTTGCGTTTTGCTACAAACCATTTGACAAAAAGCCGTTTATGGAGTCGCTGCGCGGGTTTATGGAATATTATCTTTCGCATATGGCGCATCAGAACAGAGCGGAGGCGCAGAAATGTTACGATGTATACGAAAAATGCCAGTGCAGACATACACTGCCAGAAGAGCTTCTGCAGATTTTATTTGAACGTGAGGATACCGGGCCGGTTGTGCAGGAGGTGATCTGCGAACCGATTCCGGAAAAAAAGACGGTGTGGAAAGATCGGATATTTCGGGAAGAACGATGGAAGCACATGTTTTCATTTGGGCAAAAGAAAAAAGCTGCGGCGGAGCCGGTGGTATTTGAGCCGGAGGACTGTCAGAAAGAAGAGGCCAATCCCACTGTCTTTTTGGGGAGCGAAACGCCCTGTGTAATAGGAGAACTCAGATATGAAGGGATGGGAGAAGAAAAAAACATCAAAATAACAAAGTCCCTCTTTCTGGTTGGAAGCCTGGAAGATCAGGCGGATGGAATCATTTCAGCGGATACGGTCAGCAGAATTCATGCAAGAATTACAAAAGAGGGGGAAGACTATTATCTGGAAGATATGAACTCTACCAACGGAACCTCGCGGAACGGTACGCCGCTTCATTATAAAGAAAAAGTAAAATTGGAGAAAAACGATAAAATCCTGTTTGCAAAAGAACGTTACCGATTTGTATAAAGACTTGAAAAAATCCCGGCATGCCTTATAATAAAATGGAATATGAAAAAGACAGGGGTATTCCATGGAGAAAGACACACAAAGAAAACTTCCGGTGGTAACGGTGATTTTGATCGGAATGAATCTAGGAATCTGGCTTGTGTTAGAGATCTGCGGCGATACGCAGGACACAGAATATATGTTGCGCTGCGGCGCCGCATATACGCCGTACCTGATAGAACGGGGAGAATGGCAGCGGATGTTCAGCTGTATGTTTCTCCATTTCGGCGCGGATCATCTGATCAACAATATGCTGATGTTGGGATTGATGGGAATGCGGCTGGAGTATGTCATGGGAAGTATTCCGTACGGATTGCTTTATATCCTTTCCGGTCTGTGCGGGAGCTTTCTTTCTCTGTATCAGGAGGTTCGGACGGGAGAGTTTGCCGTTTCGGCAGGCGCATCAGGGGCTGTATTCGGAATCGTCGGTGCATTGATCGCATGGGCGCTTTGGCATAAAGGAAAAGTGGAAGGGTTATCGGTCCGGGGACTGCTCGGCATGGCGGCGCTTAGCCTGTATTATGGCTTTACGTCGGCAGACGTGGATAACTGGGGACATATCGGAGGGCTTTTGGGAGGATTCCTGTTGGGATGTATTGTTTCGCTGATTTCAAAAGCCATTGATTTTATACGCAAAAAACCATATACTATACAGTGAAAGTGTGTCTGTCAAAACAAGACTGTAATAGACTGATTTCCTGGGAGATACCTTTTGAATATGGAAAAATCTTTGGATGGAGGTTGCAATGAAAATCAATATATATTACGGCGGAAGGGGATTACTGGACGATCCTACACTATACGTGCTGGGGAAAATGGAAGATGTGTTAAAGGAGCTTCGTGTTTCCGTAGAACGGTTTAATATATTTGAACATAAAAGCGAAATTTATACGCTCCCCCATACGTTTAAGGAGGCAGACGGGATTATTCTGGCAACTACGGTGGAATGGCTTGGCATCGGCGGCTACATGCAGCAGTTTTTAGACGCATGCTGGCTGTACGGCGACAAGGAACTGATCAGTTCTTTGTATATGCAGCCGATCGTAATGTCTACCAGCTACGGGGAGAGGGAAGGCGTGATGACGTTGGAAAATGCATGGGTAATCCTCGGCGGACAGCCCTGCAGCGGTCTTTGCGGATATGTGGAGGATCTTGTGAGCTTTGAGATGAATCAGGAATATACGCTGATCATTGAGAAAAAGGCGGAAGACCTTTACCGTTCGATTTCCCAGAAAATCAAAGCGCTTCCCAGCAGCAACCAGGCGATGAAACAGACGGTGCTGCGTACGCAGTCTATGGATTTAACGCCGCAGGAAAGCGAACAGCTGTCCAAGTATGTATCCGACGATACGTATGTCAAAAAACAAAAGGAAGATATTGAAGAGCTGGCTTCCATGTTTAAAGATATTCTCGGGAAAAGCAGTGAAGAGGAAGATAAAATGTTTGTTAAGGAATTTGAAAGTCATTTTATTCCGCAGGAAGGTTTTCAGGCGTCGTATTTATTTATGATCGAGGGCAAAAAACAGCCGCTGTTACTGGATGTGGGTGAGCGAGAGCTGACCTGTGCGTACGGGAACCGGGAAAATATTGACGTATATGCAAAGTTGAGCCTTGACGTTATGAGCAGTATTGTCAACGGAAGAATGACGTTTCAGCGGGCATTTATGACGGGAACTATGACGGCAAAAGGGAATTTTAAGACGCTGCGCATGCTCGATACGGTGTTTAATTTTGATATGAAATAAACGCAGGGACAGGTTTTGCAGAATCAGCCGCAGGGAAGATATATGGAAAACGTACAGCCGTCTCCGGGTCTGGAATCTACAAGGAGTTTTCCGCCGTGCGCTTCGATCATCTGTTTGCTGATCAAAAGACCAAGTCCCGTACCGCCTTCTTTGGTCGTCTCAAACGGAGAGAACAGTTTCGGAAGGTATTCCGATGCAATTCCTCCGCCGCAGTCGATCAAATCCAGGCGGATAAAAGAGCCGCTGATACATCCGTTGAGCCGGATGGTTCCGGTTCCGTTCATTGCTTCGTAAGAATTTTTGACCAGATTAAAAAGCGCGCGTTTAAAACGGTGCGGGTCGATGTACAACTGCGGAAGAGAAGGCTCTAACGCGATTCGGCAATGAAACGAGTCGGAATCAAACAGAGATAAAAAGGACCGGATCAGCTCCGGCAGGAAAATTTCAAGGGATATTTTCTCTGTATTTAAGTCATTGCACAGCCGGGCAGAGGACAGTTCGATCAGCATCTGTTTTAAGGAGGAAAGTTCCTGAATAGAATCTTCCCAGTGCGGATACGATTTTATTTCGGGATGTGATTTTTCTACCAGCTGCAGCGAGCTGTTGATAAAAGTAATGTTATTTTTTATTTCATGAAAGATTTTTTCATAATCTTGATTTGTCATATAAATGCCTCCAGTAGTATGCGCCAGAAGTCCCATAATCAGTATAACATATTCAAAATATTGTTACAATATAAGGAATAATACAAAATTCGACAGAAAAAAGGAGTAGATGATATGAAAGAAGAGAATTGCATATTCTGTAAACTTGCATCGGGAGAGATCCCGTCCCATACGATTTATGAAGACGATACATTCCGTGTGATTTTAGATGCTGCGCCGGCATCTAAGGGGCATGCGCTGATTCTTCCGAAAGAGCATTATAAAGACCTGTATCAAATAGATGAAACCGTTGCGGGGGAAGCAATGAAGCTTGCCAAAAGAATGGCCGCCGATATGACGGCGAAACTTGGGTGCGACGGCTTTAATTTAGTGCAGAATAATGGGGAAGTGGCCGGACAGACGGTATTTCATTTCCATCTGCATTTGATTCCAAGATATCAGCATATGAAAAATAAGGATATCCTGATCTGGAATCATGAGACGTTTACAGAAGAAGAGATGAAAGAAATCTGTCAGGAGCTGCGCTAGCGCGCAAGCTCCTTTTCGATTAGATTAAGAATTGTCTGAATGGAATCCATCTGACCGCTTTCTGCCATTGCCGAACGATAAGAAGCTTTTTTGGCAGAAACGGTTTCTATGGCCTGCAGAAGGCTGTCCGGAGAGAGATTTTCTTCTTCGATTACATAGGAAAATCCCTGTTTTTCAAATGATTTTGCGTTTAAGATCTGATCGCCTCTGCTGGCGGCGGCAGAAAGCGGAATCAGGATATTCGGTTTGCGCAGAGCGAGCAGTTCACAGATTGCGTTTGCGCCTGCGCGGGAAATGACGATGTCCGCCAATGCAAACATATCTTTCAGCTGTTGGCTGATGTATTCAAATTGCGCATAACCTTCGGTAGAAATCAGACGGTCGTCAAGATTTCCTTTGCCGCACAGATGGATGACCTGATATTTTTTCAACAGTGCAGGAAGCTGTGCACGGATTGCTTCGTTAATTACTTTGGAACCGCTGCTGCCTCCGATTGTTAAAAGTACCGGCCGATCGGTACGAAAGCGGCAGTACGAACGTGCGTGTTCGGGATTTCCCGATAAAAGCTCCTGACGGATCGGGGAGCCGGTCAAAACAGCTTTATCCTTTGGAAGATATTTTAGTGTTTCCGGAAAGTTGCAGCAGACTTTTCGGGCTGCAGGTATGGCGATTTTATTGGCGAGCCCCGGCGTAAGGTCGGATTCATGGATAATAGCAGGGATTTTACAGAATCTGGCTGCCAAAACGACCGGTACCGAGACGAAGCCGCCTTTGGAAAATATAATGTCCGGTTTTAATTTGTGCAGCAGGCGGATTGCCTGGCCGAGACCTTTTAATACTTTGAACGGGTCGGAGATATTTTTTAAATCCAGATAGCGGCGGAGTTTTCCGGAAGAAATTCCGTAGTACGGAATGCCCGCCGCCTCGATCAGTTCTTTTTCCATGCCGCGGTACGAGCCGATGTAACGAATATCGTAGTCCGCTTCTTTGAGAGCCGGGAGCAGGGCGATATTCGGAGTAACGTGACCGGCAGTGCCGCCGCCGGTTAAAATAATTTTTTTCATAATGGATTACCTGTTGCCTTTCTTGCTGATATTTAACTATATTATACTCCTGTTCCAAAATGTCAAGAAAAGACTTGTAAAAACCGAAAGATACTTTAAAATAAGGATATGATACGTAAAGAAAGGAAGACGCAGGAAATATGCGTGGAAAATATTTTCGGTATTTATTTGAGAGCCTGGACGGGGAATTACTGCATACGGGCAGTATTTATGATAAAGAAAAGCAGAATATGACCACTTATATCTACATGGTCGGAAGTTACTGCCGGAACGGGGCGCAGTCCAGAAGCACAAAACTTTTTGCGCAAGGCGACGGGATTCCGGAACAGATCGATCTTTTGGTCATGGGAGGTTATACGGTACAGGATATTATACAACTGATCGGGATCGTCAAACATCATCGGATTAAAAAAGTGATTTTACCGTATCTGGCGCCGATCCAGCGGCTGGTTTTGGTAGAAGAATTAAAAGACAAAAGGGTGGCAGAGAAAGAAGCGATACGATTTCTGCAGGATCCCTACTGCTTTCTGAAAGAATATCAAATCGGAAGGATATATTTTCTGTACGGAAACGGGGCTCTGATTGACCGTGAGCCGGAAGAATTGGAACACGGCGTTCATTTTGAACGTGTAGACCCAAAATCGCTGCAGTTGGTTCAGGAAATGGAAGGATATGCGGTTCCCGTTGTACGTGCGGGGTATATCGTCGAAAACGGCTGGTTGTTTTATTTTGGCGTGTATGGGCTGGACATTCGCATTGTGTCCAATTTTACCAGAGATTATTTCAGCCACATGGAAAATATTGACGAGCTGTCGGAAAATATTCATGAGGATTATATCAGTCATATGAAACGGTTGTTGTCGGAGTATTTGAGCAAGTTTGGAAGTTCTCCCGCAACTACGTTGGCGATGTATGCAGGACCATTATATGCAAATCCCGAAGAAAATGATATTTTTATGACGGAAAAGGAAAGTGTCGGAGAAGAATGCAGAAGCTTACGGGTCAGATGCAGGGGAGACGACCGATGTATGTGTACGGTGAGCTGTATCTACCAGAAAGATTATGATATGATACGGTCTCAAACAGAAAAAGACAGATGGGTATCCAGATTTGGAATTTTCATGCTAGGAAATGTCAATTTGAACCGATACCTTTCGGAAATTGCAGCCAGATTCTTTCGGTTCCGGTTTCGAATCCGAGGTGTGAGCGTTCCGAATTGCGGAAGCGGCGAGGACTGGAACCATAAAATCCTGAATTTGACTCCGGGAAACAGCAGGATTTATTGGATCTGCAGTAAAAATGACATTACTTCCGTTGGCGTAGTGAGCGATATTGTATTAACCAAATCCAACTACCGTTTTCTTGCGGTGGACGAAACGATCGGCTGCTGTTTTTCCGGCTATATTATTCCCAAAGAAGACATAGACTGACAGAAATCGGATGATAAATTGTAAATACAGGGGTTCTCTCCATATAAGATGTCAGAACTTGCGACGAAAATATGGAATCGGACTCTTTTCTTGTCCACCTTTTTTTTCTATAATAAAGATACATCCGAAAGCATTGGCAGGGATCGCAACAGCAGAGGGCCTGCGTGCAGAGAAATTCGGAAGTAAAGAAAAAAGAGGGAGGCATCGTTATGCTGCAGGATGAGATCGTACTGTACATCAGAGAAAATCCGGTATTGACGGCGGTTATTGCCGGAACTGCCGTTATCTTATTATTGCTTTTGGTATTGATTCAGGTGACGAGAACGAGAAGAGAAGTACATAAAATCTGTAAAAAGATCCGGAAATATTTCGACGTGATCTTAACGGAAGATGTACCGGAGGCGGCAGAGGCGCCAAAAGATTCGGAAGAAGGTACACAGATCCCTGTGTATCAGACGAGTGAAGAAAGAATGGAGCAGGGAGAAGACAGGGAAACAGAGGATATCAAGCTTTTGATGGATGTCATTTCAGAAGTTTTTTAGGTCTTGAACAAAGGAGAAGTGTTTGCTAAAATAGTAACTGCAAAATACTGGATTTTATAGATAAAGGAGCGTTCATCATGAGTAAAGTTGTTTTGGATTATTCAAAAGCAGCCGGATTTATCAGTGAAGAAGAAGTCGGCTATATGGGCAAATTGACAGAGGATGCAAAGGAGCAGCTTGTATCAAAAAGCGGCGCCGGGAACGATTTTGTAGGATGGATCGATCTTCCGGTGGATTACGACAAGGATGAATTTGAACGGATAAAAAAGGCGGCGCAGAAAATTCAGTCGGATTCGCAGGTGCTCATTGTAATCGGAATCGGCGGTTCGTATTTGGGAGCCCGGGCTGCGATTGAATTTTTACGGCATGGATTTTATAACAACCTCTCCGCAGAAAAAAGGAAAACGCCGGAAATTTACTATGCGGGAAACAGTATCAGCGGCGCGTATCTGGAAGGACTTTTGGATGTAGTGGCGGATCGGGATTTCTCTGTCAACGTAATCTCAAAATCCGGAACTACGACGGAACCGGCAATTGCGTTCCGTATCTTTAAGAAAAAACTGGAAGAAAAATACGGGAAAGCAGAAGCGGCAAAGCGTATCTATGCGACCACAGATAAAGAAAGGGGCGCATTGAAAAAGCTTGCAACGGAAGAGGGATATGAAACGTTTGTCGTACCGGACGATATCGGCGGACGGTTTTCTGTCCTGACAGCAGTCGGACTGCTTCCGATCGCAGTCAGCGGCGCGGATATCGACCAGCTGATGGCAGGCGCGGCAGAAGGAAGGAGACTGGCAATCGAGCAGAAATTTGAAGAAAACGACGCGTTAAAATACGCTGCGATCCGCAATATCCTGCTGAGAAAAGGCAAAGAGATCGAAGTGCTTGCCAATTATGAGCCGTGTCTTCATTATGTATCCGAATGGTGGAAACAGCTGTACGGCGAGAGCGAAGGAAAGGATCAGAAAGGAATTTTCCCGGCATCCGTTGACCTTACGACAGATCTGCATTCGATGGGGCAGTTTATCCAGGACGGCGCCAGAAATCTGTTTGAAACCGTAATGAGTATTGAGAATGCCAGAGGAAATGTCGTGATCGAAGAAGAGGCGGCAGATTTGGACGGTTTAAATTACCTTGCGGGCAAAGATATGGATTTTGTCAATAAGAACGCAATGAACGGAACGATTCTTGCGCATACCGACGGCAGCGTGCCGAATCTGATGATCAAAATTCCCGAACAGAACGAATTTTATCTGGGTGAATTGTTCTATTTCTTTGAATTTGCGGTCGGCGTCAGCGGGTATCTGCTGGGTGTGAATCCGTTTAATCAGCCGGGCGTGGAAAGTTATAAAAAGAATATGTTTGCATTGCTTGGCAAGCCGGGTTATGAAGCGGCCAGAGAGGAATTGTTAAAGAGACTCTAATCGATAAAAAAGGGCAAAAAGCAACGTGTAACAGACGGGGGCGGCAGCGAGGGTTAAGAATCTTCGCTGCCGTTTTGTTTGGAAAATAATTATCAGGGGGGAAGCCTATGAAGCGAAAAACCGTATTGATCACAGGAGCTTCCAGGGGAATCGGGCGCGCCGCCGCGGCGGCATTTGCCAAAGCAGGGTATGACCTTGTATTAAACTGTATTCATTCGGAAAAAGAACTCAGGCGGTTTTCTCTGGAACTGGAAGAAGATTTTCATATTCAAACGCTTTGCTGCTGCGGAGATATCGCCAGCTATGCGTTTGTCTGTGAAATGTTTGAAAAAGTCAGGGAATTCTGCCAGGGAGTCGATATTTTGATCAACAATGCCGGGATTTCTTATATCGGTCTGTTGAGCGAGATGCACTATGAGGAATGGGAGCGCATGCTGCATACAAATCTTACGTCGGTTTTTTCCTGCTGTAAATGCGCCGTTCCTTATATGATATCGCAGAAGGAAGGCAAGATTATCAATATTTCTTCCGTATGGGGGATTTCCGGCGCATCCTGTGAAGCGGCTTATTCGGCGGCGAAGGGAGGCGTCAACGCGCTGACGAGGGCGTTGGCAAAAGAACTTGCCCCCAGCAATATACAGGTCAATGCCGTTGCCTGCGGCGTAATAGATACAGATATGAATGCTGCATTAGATCTTTCGGAACGAAAATCCCTGGAAAATGAAATACCGGCAGGTTATTTTGCAAAACCGGAAGAAGTTGCCGCGTTTCTCTGTCAGTTGGTTTTGGCACCGTCTTATTTGACCGGGCAGGTCATTCGTTTTGACGGAGGGTGGTTATAAAATTCAGATAATTTCATAAATGAGCATTCAATCCGCGTTGTGCGTAGTGTGTTCGGTACGAATAGTTATTATTCGCATTTTGCATATTTCCAGGGTGCCAGATACAGCCTTGCTTTAAAATGACTCTCGTCAGAGAGGGGGAATATGTTTGGACATCGGAAGACAATTGCGTAATCTGCTGGATCAGGAAAGGATCTCACAAAAAGAGCTGGCAAAGGCGCTGAATATTTCGGATTCCACGTTAAGCGGTTATGTGAAAAACCGCAGGCAGCCGGATGCCAAAACGGTGATCCGAATTGCGTCTTATTTTCATACAACGACAGATTACATTTATGGCCTGACCTCTGTACGAGATCCGATCACTATTCCCTATAACGCAGAAGAACGCCATTTGGTCAATATTTACCGGGCAATTCCGGAAGATAAAAGACCTCTCTATATCGAAACGGGAAGAGTGTTTTCCCTGTACGGAAAAAATAAAAAGAAAAAAGATAAGACCCGGCGGGCTTGAAAGGAAAAGCCTGCCGGGTGTTTTTTTGATACTGCAGAGTTTATGATTTTTTTTGATAGATGCGTTTGGAAACGAGAAAGGAAATCAGGTTGCATACGATCGTAAATGTCAGTATGCCGGACAGTAAGACCCCGGGGGTAATCTGTATCCGGGTCAAATCCATATGTTCCAGACATGTGAGGGAGGCGATGATTGCGGTAACGGAGAACAGAATAAACAGGTAACGGCCCCTCTCCACGCCGATCCAGAACATAAACGGAAGATTTACAGACTGGATAATCGTAGACGCACAGGCGACGCCAAGGAGTACCATCCAGTCTTCGGCGCCTGGCATGGGGTGATTTAAGCCTGTAAACAGTATCTTACCGCAGAAAACCAAAAAAGACATACAGAAAACACAAAGATACCCGATGATATATTTACTGCCCACAATATCTTTTGCCGAATAGGGCAGCATATCCGCAAGTTTGTTCCACTTGGAGCGCTCGTCGTAGGACAATGCGGTAAGCGGCAGCATCGCCGAGTAAAAAATGGCATAGGAAAACAGAAAGTCATTTTGGATAAAGGATATGATAACGGCAAATATCAAAAACAGTTTCGTTTCTTTGATCATGGTATAAGCGTCTTTGATCAGTAAACCTCTCATAACTTAGCCCTCCTTTTTGGCGAAAAACAGCATAATATCTTCAATTCCGGCTTTTTCTACGTCAAAGGCGTCTGAAATACGGCTCCGCCGGACAAAAAGCTCTGTAGCATATTTACCTTCCCGCCTGCCTAAAACGGCTTCCTGCGGTACGTGAAGCGCCTGGCTGCTTGTGGTATGCAGAATACCGTATTCTTCCAGCAAAACATCTTTTTCTTCGCAAAACAGTAAGCTGCCGTGATGCAGATAAGCAATGTAGTCGCAGATTTTTTCCAGATCGCTGATGATATGGGAAGAGAGTAATACGGAGTGCGATTCGTCTCTCGTAAAATCGTTGAAGATCTCCAGTATTTCATCCCGGATAACGGGATCCAGCCCGCTGGTGGCCTCGTCCAGAATCAAAAGTTTCGGCTGATGGGACAGCGCCACGGCGATGGCGAGTTTCATTTTCATGCCTCTGGAAAATTCTTTGAATTTTTTCTTTTCCGGCAGGTCAAACTGTTTGAGGTAATCATAAAAGCGATCCTCCTGCCAGTTGCGGTAGGTGTGCCGCATAATGCGGCTGACATTTGCCGGGCTTAACACTTCGGGATAGTAGGCTTCGTCCAGAACGATGCCGATGTCTTCTTTCACCTGCTTAAAATCTTCAGACGTGTTGTTTTTGCCCAGTACGAGGATTTCTCCGGTTTCTTTTTGTACCGTATTCATGATCAGCTGTATCGTGGTGCTTTTGCCTGCGCCGTTTTCCCCGACAAGTCCCATAATACATCCGGAAGGAAGTGAGAGACTGACATCGTTTAAGCGAAACGATGCGTAGGATTTTGTCACATGCTTCATTTCAATTGCGTTCATTCTTCTACCTCCAATATGCGAAAAATTTCCAGCAGTTCATCTTCGGAAAGGCCGCATCTTCTTGCCAGCCTGCGGATTTCCCGGATATGCGCCTCGATTTTTTTCAGATTTTCTTCCCGGATCAGTTCCCGGTTGGTACCCGCGACAAAACAGCCTTTGCCGCCTACCGTATGGACAAAACCTTCCCGCTCCAGTTCGTCGTAGGCGCGCTTTGTGGTAATTACGCTGATTCGAAGATCTTTTGCAAGTCCCCGGATCGACGGAAGCATTTCACCTTCGGTCAGGGAGCCGTTTAAGATCATATCCTTGATCTGAGAATAAATCTGTTCGTAAATGGGCTGGCTGCTGGAGTTTTTAATAATAATATCCATGTCCCTACCCGCCTTTCTGTATATAGACAGTATATACAGTTAAAACACATATGTCAACTGTTTTTATCAAAAAAACAGAACCCGTGCATCAGGTTCTGTTTTCCTTCCGTATACTGCAGATCATTACCGCATGTTGTGCGGATCTTTTTCCTGTGTCAGAGAGACGACTGCGCTGATACTGCCGAAGATCAGCCCGGATACCGGCCAGATGATCCAGGTCATGCCCCACTGCATCGTAAAAAAACTTACCGTAAGATAGACTGCCGTAATGATGGGCCAGTAAATGGATGCCAGAATGGAAATCCTACGGTCTTTTTTCTTTTTTTCGCGAAGGGACATGGAGGGCTTTTTTTTGAGCAGCAGTTCGTAAGCGCTGTGTTTTACGCCGGCAAAAATAAGTAAAAATACGCCGCCAGCTACCAGGGCAAACAAAGATGCGCCGGATAATTCGCTGATCCAATGCAGCGAAGTATACGAAAACAGGCTGTCAAAAAGGATGACTGGAACGACGCTTACGATACATAAGATTATTCCGCCGGATACCATTTTGCCGAATGTATGGGAGTAATCTTCAAAATCCTGCGACAAAGCGGTTTGCGCGGCGGCGTCCAGCAAAAGATGTTTTTTCTTGAATTCTTCATAGCGCTGATTGGAGATACTGCCGAGAATGAAAATACCCACGGCAACCGCCACAATCAGGAACATAGAAATTCCGCCGATTGCATCGCCGATACGATGGGCCAAAAATCCGCCTTCTTCTAAAGCGTTCATGATGCAGGCGGGAATCGGAGATAGAATGCACAGGGCGACGCCTGCGGCGATTTTTAATCCAAACGTTTCCTGCGCTTTGGCGTATTCCTGCGCCTGTGCCAGCGTCAGATTTTTTTCTTCTTCCAGATCCAATGCGTCGTCATTCGCTGCGGATGATTTCGGATCCAATCCGAGATCGGCTGCAATTTCTTCCATGCTGCCGAATTCGGAAATTACGATGCCGATGGCTTCATTTTCGGATTTGCCCTCCGCTTTTAATTCATGGTATTTATCCTCCATAATGCCAAAAAGTTCGTCTCTTGCTTTTTGCAGCTGCAAAGTGTTGGGATAATTCCGAAACAGGTTGTCGATGTAACTGATGATTGTCTCCATAAATAAGCGCCTCCTATTGCCTGAATTTTTCTACGACTTCTTTTGTCAAATCCCATTCGGCGCATTTTTCCTGATAATAGCTGCGCCCCGAATCTGTGATTCGATAGTAAGTCCGCCGTTTTCCGTTTGTTTTGTTTCCGAAAAAAGATTCGATATAACCGTTTTTTTCGAGCCTTGTAAATGCCGAATAGAGGGTGGTCTCTTTGATGATATATTTGCCGCGGCTTTTTTCTTTGATTGCTTTTGAAATTTCATATCCGTAGGACGGCTCTTCTAAGATCAGCCGCAGGATAATCATATCATTGTAGCCGCGTATACCGTCGCTGCTTATCATATACGGCGTCTCCTTTCTCTGGTATTACGACTGTCGTAGTAATTTGATGAATACAGCGTAGCACAATTACTACGACAGGTCAAGTAATTTTTTCAAATTCCATATGGGACAAATAGAGTTCCTGAAAATGTTTGTCGGCTGCCAGAGGAACATCGACGGCGTCTGCGGCCAGTTCGGAGAGAACGGCGTCTGTCTGTTTTGCGAGATAGAAAAGGGCGCCCGTTAAGGAGGTATTTCCGGCGGCTGTGGTTTTAGAAACAAGTTTTTTCGGAAGGATACCGACGGAAGCGGCTTTTGGAATATTCAAATAGTATCCGAAGCCTCCGGCAAGAAAAACCTGTTCGATTTTATCACAGGATATGCCGGCTGTCAGCAGCAGAATTTCGATGCCGGCGCGGATGGCTGCTTTCGCCATCTGGACTTCGCGGATATCGCGCTGGGTAAAAAGAATTGTTTTGCCGCTCATTGTATTGGCAAGCGGGTAACCTTTTTCAAAATATGCTTCCTTAAGCTTTCCGGTCTTGTCTATGATCTCTGCCGAAAGAAGTTCGGAAACCGTTTCGATTACGCCTGTGCCGCAGATTCCGATTGGAGGCATGTCTGCGACCGTGCAGACGCTTGGCCCTTCTTCCCCTATGGAGACGTTTGCAATGGCGCCGGGGATGCTTCCGGTACCCCATCGGATATTGCCGCCTTCAAATACGGGGCCGGCGGCTGTGGAAGCGGTAAAAAGGCGGTGATTGTCAAACAGCGCCAGTTCGCCGTTCGTACCGAGATCCAAAAACAGACAGGAGCCGTTTCGCGCCCGTGTGCTTAACGTAGAGAGTCCGGCGGTGATATCGGCTCCGACAAACGCGGAGATACCCGGCAGCAAAATAACGTCCGGCGTACCTGCATCAAAAGAGGCGCCGAAGGCTTCCGTAAAAGAAAGGACCTCTCGTTCGAGGGTTACGGGAGAAAAGGGATAGCGGCAGAATCCTTCGCAGGAATACCCCCGCAGCAGATGAAGCATTACGGTATTTGCCGCAATTACAATTTTCTGCAGTCGAATGGTTTGTGCCGGGCACTGGTTCAACAGCGCGTCGATGCCCCGCAGCAGGTCTTTTTGTATGGTTTTCTGCAGTTGATCTTTTTTTCCTTCGTTGGAAGCTTGTATCCGGCGAATGACGTCTGTGCCGAAGGCGCGGCAGGAATTTATGGCTGTATGGGAAGCTGCGCAGATTCCGGTGTGCAGATCCAAAAGGGCAAAAGCGATCGTTGTCGTTCCGATATCTATGGCAATTCCGTAGCTGCCTGGAGCATATCGGGCTTGTTCGGCAAGAGGTACGTAAGAGGTGCGCCCTTTTAGAATTTGAAATGCCGTTTCTTCTGCCTGGGGTATGAGGACGGACAGGTCGTGTTCCAGTCGAATGCTGCAGGCGAGCCGCATACCCTGGTTTAATTCTGCTTCGGAAAATATGAGCTTATCTTCGGGAGAGACGCCGACGCTGCCGGATCGGACAGTTACGCCGCATTTACCGCAGGTTCCCGCTCCGCCGCAGTCCGCCGAAATCGGTATCCGGTGTTCTTGCAGGACATCAAACAGACGGCTTCCTTTTTTGCAGGAAATGGTACGGGGACTCGTATGCGTTCCGTCCGTCCGGATTTGCTCGATCTGCAAATTTACGGAAGAATGGAAGCCGCACCGGGGATGACGGCACTTGCCGCAGTCATGTCTCGGCACTTTTTTTGGGGCAAGTTCGTCCAGTTCAAAGATAAGGCTCATAGATTTTTCGGGTGAGAGCATATAACCTTCCGTGAGGGAGAGACCCAGGGTACGGTCTGCATCCAAAGCTTCAAAAACAGCTTTCTGTGTGTGCATGGGAAGGTCAGAAGGAAGTTCCAGCCGCCTTAAAATGCCGCAGTTTTTTTCCCGGCAGAGTGTCAGCATGGCAGAGTGGAGCTGTTCTTCCCATGCAAACAGGCAGCTGTCTGCCATTGCGTTCAGAAGAGAAGCGGCGAGCGGATCTCCGTCTGCGGCATAACGGTCGATTAGGCGTTGGATACTGCTTCCGATGGTGAGCATGGCGCAAAGCAGAAGAGCGTCAGGATTATAATGATCCGAATGCAGTATATTTTTCCGCTCCTGTATGCACAAAGCGGCTTTTGGAAGCGTGTGTATTTTCAGTTTCGGCAGAAGCCGGTCATAAAGTTCTGTGATACCCGATACATCCGGCGCCGTATGCGTGCCGGCAAAAAGGGCATTTACCGTATCCGGGGGCGGAATGATGGGTTTTCCTGTAATAATGCGGATATCTTTCATAGGTCTGGTACTCCGTTTCTTAAAAATAACTGGCTGCTTTATTCTATAAGTAAATTTCGATTATATTTTCCGCTCTTTAACCTGTGGAAAAGCATTTTTTGATTAAATCCTGGGAAAAGAAAAAGGAAGGAACCGTCTTTGTTCGATCGGGTTCCTTCCCGGGATATGTCTGCCGTATCGTTAACCCGGCGCAGGAACTGCGGGGCGGGGCAGCAGATTAGAATTTTGGAAGAGAATCAAAGCCCGGCTGTAAATCTTCGTCTGTCGGGATGTAGTCTTCCATTTCTCCGTTGTTGTATTTTTCGTAAGCGACCATATCAAAATATCCGGTTCCGGTTAATCCGAATACGATGGTCTTTTCTTCTCCGGTTTCTTTGCATTTTAAGGCTTCGTCAATGGCAACGCGGATCGCGTGGGAGCTTTCCGGAGCCGGAAGGATGCCTTCTACTCTTGCGAACTGTTCTGCTGCTTCAAATACAGAGGTCTGTTCTACGGTACGCGCTTCCATCAGCCCGTCATCATACAGCTGGGAAAGGGTGGTGCTCATTCCGTGATATCTTAAGCCGCCCGCGTGGTTTGCAGAGGGAATAAAGCCGCTTCCTAATGTATACATTTTTGCAAGCGGACATACTTTTCCGGTATCGCAGAAATCGTATGCAAATTTTCCCCTGGTAAAGCTCGGACAGGATGCCGGTTCAACCGCGATAAAATGATAGTCCCGTTCGCCGCGGAGTTTTTCGCCCATAAACGGGGAAATCAAACCGCCCAGATTGGAACCGCCTCCGGCGCAGCCGATGATCAGATCCGGTACAATGCCGTATTTGTCAAGCGCGGCTTTTGTTTCGAGACCGATCACGGACTGATGCAGAAGAACCTGATTTAATACGCTTCCGAGTACATAGCGGTAGCCTTCTGCGCTTACCGCAGCTTCTACGGCTTCTGAAATTGCGCAGCCGAGGCTTCCGGATGTTCCCGGATGTTCTGCGAGGATCCTGCGTCCCACTTCTGTCGTTTCCGACGGGGAGGGCGTTACGCTTGCACCGTAGGTCCGCATGACTTCCCGGCGGAACGGTTTTTGTTCATAGGAAACTTTTACCATATAGACTTTACAGTCCAGGTCAAAATAAGAACATGCCATGGACAGCGCCGTGCCCCATTGTCCGGCTCCGGTCTCTGTGGTGACGCCTTTTAAGCCCTGCTGTTTTGCATAATAAGCCTGAGCGATCGCTGAGTTGAGTTTATGGCTTCCGCTTGTGTTGTTGCCCTCGAATTTGTAGTAGATTTTTGCCGGAGTCTTTAATTTTTCCTCTAGGCAGTATGCGCGGACTAACGGAGAAGGGCGGTACATTTTATAAAATTTTATGATTTCTTCCGGAATGTCAATATAGGGAGTCGTATCGTCCAGCTCCTGTTTTGCCAGTTCCGTACAGAAGACGCCGGAAAGTTCTTCCACGGTCATCGGCTGGTGTGTGCCCGGGTTAAGGAGGGGAGCCGGTTTATGTTTCATATCTGCACGGACATTGTACCATTTCGTCGGCATCTCATGTTCGTTGAGATAGATTTTGTAAGGAATGGTGGTTTCAGTCATTTTTCTTGGTCTCCTTTTTTCTTTTAACGCTATCATTTTCTTGGAATTCTGTCAATAAAGAATACGCCGGTATGGCATTTTACAAAAGAAAATGTTATAATTTACCTGGCTTCCGGCAGGCAGAGCTGCCGTTTTTTGCGGCGCATCCGCAGGCCGGGCGTACACTTAGAATAAATAACTACAGGAGGGGTTAGTATGAACATTACCGTGAAAAACAAGTTTGCATCCGCAGTTTGTCAGACGTTTGGGGCAGAGCTTCTGTCTTATCAGACGGCTTCGGGAAAGGAATATATGTGGCAGAAAGATCCTGCATATTGGGCAAAGTGTTCGCCTGTCCTTTTCCCATATGTCGGACCCGTTCCGGAAACGGTCGGCATTCGCGGAACCGCTTTTGCAATTCCACGCCATGGGTTTGTAAAAGACCGGGAGTTTGAAGTTGCCAGGCAGGGCGAAGACTATGTTGTGCTTCAGACAAAGGCGGATGCATCTACGCTTGCCGTTTATCCTTATTCGTTTGTTTTTACCGTTACGTTCCGGTTAAACGAGGAAGCTCTGGAAGTTATTTACGGTGTTTCCAACCAGGGAACGGAAGAAATGCCGTTTCTGATCGGCGGACATCCGGGATTCTTCTGTCCGATGGAAGAGGGAGAATCGTTTGAAGAATATATGCTCCATTTTGAAGATGAAGATAAGGAAGACGTACATCTGAATTATCCGATGTTTGACAATGACGCCATTTTATTTGAGGATTTTAAAGAACATACCGTAAAGCTGGTACATCAGAAGTCGGAAAAAGGAATTCGGTTTGATTTTCCGGATTATTTATCAGTGGCGTTTTGGACGCCGATCAAAAAAGGTGCGCCGTTTCTATGTATAGAACCATGGTGTGCCGGAACTTTGGATCAGGTGCCGAATACTAATATGGAAGAAAAAAAATATGTACAATTTCTGGCGCAGGGAGCGGCAAAAGACTACATGTTTTCCGTCAGGCCGGTGTAGTATGCCCACGCAGTATTTTTTTAAGGATAATCGCAATAAAATCTGAGCTAAAATAATGACAGGAAAAGGAGAGACATACAGTGGCTGAAAAGAAAGTAAACGCCCCTCGGCGGGGAATCAAACGAAGTCTTAATTGGAAGATATTAAGAAGTACGATGATTAATATTTTGATTTTGGTCGTAGTATGCTGCGGGATCATGGCAATGGCGATGCAGTTTCTGGCAAATAATATTTTACTGGATACGTTGCAGCCGATGGCACGTCAGTCTGCGAAAACCGTGGAAGCCAATATCCATATGCTGGCAGACCGGATGATGAAGATTGCGGGAGATTACCGTATGAATCCCGAAAACAAAGAAACGGCTGCAGCCAGCCGGAATGAAGTTCTGGAAGAAGCGGCAGAGGTGTATGAACTGTATACCATTGCTCTGTATGATTTAAACGGTAAGCTGATCCAGGGAATCGGCGATGCGCCGGAGGAACTGAATGAGACTTTTTTTTCTTATTTAAAAGAGACGGATAATCTGACTACGGATTCTTCTACCATTGTTCAGAAAAATCTTGGAATTACAATGGGAATGCCGGTTAAAGACGGCGAAGAAACCGCGTTGTATGTAGTGGGAGTTTACAAATACGATGCATTGGATGACGTGATCGGAAGTATTAACCTGGGAAAACACGGTATGGCGTACATGGTTAACCGAGAGGGGGTTGTGACTGCGCATCCGGATGAGACGCATGCGCTGGAACAAAATACGTTAGAGCAGGTCAGCGGCGGAAACGCAGAGGCGCTTGACGGTGTGACAACCGGAGAGACAGGGGCGGCAGAATTTTTAGTGGACGGTCAGAATATTCTGGCGGCGTTTTCGCCGGTTCGCGGAACACAGTGGTCGCTTGTGATCCAGATTCCAAAATCAGATTATAACAGCAAGATTTACGGAGCAATGCTGGTAGCGGTTTTGGCCACGCTGGCGGTTTTGGTCGTATCTATGCTGCTTGTTCTTCAGCTGGCACGGTCGATTTCCCGTCCGGTGAAAAGCGTAACCGGACGAATGCTGGCATTGTCCGAAGGCGATCTGCATACCGAGGTGGAGCATGCTCGATCCAAAGACGAGCTGGAAGTGTTGACGGAAACGCTGGACGATACCGTACAAAGCGTCAATCGTTACATATCGGATATCCGGCAGGTGCTTACGCAGGTTGCAGACGGCAATCTGCGCGTAAAACCGCAGGTAGATTATAAAGGAGATTTTGCGTTGATCCGGGCAAGCCTGGGGACGATTCTCCAGTCTATGAATGAAACAATCGCAGGATTTCGTTCTGCCGCAGTACGTCTTGCAGGTATGGCGGAAGAGTTAAAAGAGCAGTCTGGCCAATTGCACCATGCGTCGTTGGAACAGAATCAGTCTACGGAAGAGCTGGTTTGCGAAGTATCCAACGTAAAAGAGCGGATTGCAAAAGTTTCTGAGCACAGCGGTCAGACGCGTACCAAGACGGAAGAAATCGTCCAATGCGTGCAGGAGGCAAATGAGCGGATGACATCGCTTTCCGGCGCAATGGACAATATCAGCGCCAATGCCCAGGAAATAACAAAGATTGCCAAGGCAATTGAAGATATTGCTTTTCAGACCAATATCCTTTCGATCAATGCGTCTGTGGAAGCCGCCCGTGCCGGAATGGCAGGGAAAGGCTTTGCCGTAGTTGCTGAGGAAGTCAGGCAGCTGGCATCCAGAAGCGCGGAAGCGGCAAAACATGCGACGGAAATGGTGGGAAGTACAAGATCCATCATTGAGACCGGAGTGAAGCTGACGGCGGCAACGGCGGGATCTCTTGCCGATATTTCAAACGTTTCCGACCAGATCGGCGAATTTACGGATCATCTGGTCATTGCGGTGCAGGGACAGGAAGAAGCGCTTGCGATTATGGAAGAGAAGATCGGCACGATTTCTTCGATTGCGGACAGGAATCTGCAGAATGCAGAGGGAACGGAACAATCCAGCGGTCTTCTGGCGCGTGAGGCGGAAGCGCTTTCATCGCAGGTGGAGAAATTTGTGACAGAGGAGGGGAAAAACGGATGAAAAAGAGAATAGCTGCAGGAATGCTGCTTCTGTTTCTTTTCGCAGCGATGACAGGCTGCGGAGAAAAGGGCGGAATCAAGGACGGTTACTATACGGCGCAGGCGGCGGAGTTTAGTCACGGCTGGAAAGAATACGTTACGATCATGGTCAAAGGCGGAAGCATTGTTTCCGTGGAGTATAATGCCGAAAATGCCAGCGGGTTTATTAAAAGCTGGGACAACGCGTATATGCAGAACATGTTCCACGTTTCCGGAACGTACCCAAATCAGTACACCCGTTATTATGCCGGAGAGCTGCTGGATCATCAGAATGCGGACGGAATCGACGCGTTAAGCGGAGCGACGTCTTCCTACGGTTCTTTTCAGAAGCTTGCTGCCGCAGCGCTGCAGCAGGCGGAGAAAGGGGATTCCAGCATCGTAATGGTTGACACCGCAGAATAAAATGCGTATGATAAATGTTGTTGTCCGGGGAAACAGGTGAAATGCCTGTACGAGCCCGTCGCCGTAAGGGGCAGAATTGCCGCCCGCCTTACCGGAAGCCACATTCCGGGAAAAGCCATTGGAATAAAGTCTGTGAAAACACAGACGTTCTGAGAAGGCCGGCAGGCGGAGCGCCGAGTCGGAATATCCGGACGACAAACTTCCCGCAATAAAGCCGCGAGCGCCGGCGTGAGGGAAAATAAAAATCAAAGGAGATAACTTATGCAGAAGAAACGAAGAGAAAGAATTTTGTCGTGGATCCTTTGTATGACGCTGATTGTGGCTATGGCGATGTATACAACCGGGTGCAGTGGCAAGAGTGGTGAAAGTGAAAAATCCCCTGTGGGAACCGAACAGGAGACAGATGTCCAATCGCTTGGAGAGGGTGAGAAGAAGTTTGATTTTACCGTTATCGATGCGGACGGAAACGAGACGCAGTTTGAAATCCATACGGATCAGGAGACGGTGGGAGCCGCCTTGTCAGAGCTTGGCGTCATCGAAGGGGAGGACAGTGAGTACGGACTGTTTGTGAAAACGGTAAACGGCATTACGGTTGATTTTGACCAGGACGGCAAATACTGGGCGTTTTATGTGGATGGGAAATATGCCGAATCCGGCGTGGATGTAACTCCCGTTACAGAAGGAGAACATTACTCCTTTCAAGTAGAATAAACGGTGAAACTTACAACGAAAGAAATTGCCGTATTTGCCATGCTGGGGACGGTCATGTATCTTTCCAAAATACTGATGGAAGTTGCGCCTAATATTCACCTGCTTGGAGTTTTTACAGTTGCGTTTACGGTGGTTTATCGAAAAAAAGCGCTGTATCCGATTTATATTTATGTGATGTTGAACGGAATATTCAGCGGCTTTTCTGCCTGGTGGGTTCCGTATTTATATGTTTGGACCGTTCTTTGGGGAGTAGTCATGCTGCTTCCGCAGGATATGCCAAAGAAAGTACGTCCGGTTGTTTATATGTCGGTGTGCGCCGTTCACGGATTTTTGTTCGGAACGCTTTACGCTCCCGTTCAGGCGGTTTTATTTGGATTAAACTTTCCGGGCATGATCGCGTGGATTGCCGCGGGACTGCCGTTTGATTTGATCCATGGGGTAAGCAATTTCTTCTGTGGATGTCTGATTGTTCCGGTAATTTCCGCATTAAAGCTTGCAGAAAAAAATATTTCGTAATTTTTTCATTACAAAAAGCAGATAATTTATGACAGAAAAGCTAAAGAATACAGAGGTAAAAAGTCGATATTTTTATTATATCGACTTTTTATATTACAAAACATCCGAAAAATAATGTATGTTATACCCTTTCGGATCGGATCAGGAGATGTTTTATGTTAAGAATAGCAATTTGTGATGACGATGAACAGATGCGCGGGTATTTGCAGACCGTAATCAGCAGACAAACCGGCGTACAGGCAGATCTTTATGCATCGGGAGAAGAGCTTCTTTCCAGGGAGACGGAATACGATATTCTTTTTCTGGACATCTGTCTGAAACAAGGGGAGGAAGCGCACAGTTTGAACGGAATGGAAACTGCCAGAAGAATTCGGGCGCATTCGGACATGTTGATTATATTTATTACGGCGATGCCGGATTACGTATACGAAGCGTATGATGTGGAAGCGTTTCATTATCTGCTGAAACCGATTGATGAAAAGAAACTGGAAGAAGTGACGGCAAGGGCGGCAGCGAAAGCGAAAGAAAAGAAAAATGTACCGTCGCTTTTGATCAAGACGAACGGAAAATTTGTCCGGATCCCGGTGGACGAAATCTATTATGCGGAGAATGACGGAAGAAAAGTTACGCTACACACCGGCAACGGGGACTATTCCTATTATGAAAAGATGGAAGTTCTGGAACAGAAGCTTGCGGAAGGTTTTTTTCGCTCTCATCGGGGATATCTTGTAAATTTACAGGAAGTTGCCGGGTATGACAGGATGAGTATTACGTTAAAATGCGGGGATACGGTATTTTTGTCAAAACAAAAATACAGCGGCTTCGTCGCGGCGTATATGGATTATCTTACGACATAGCGGGTAAAGAGTATGAAGGAACAGCTTTATTTTTGGATGGATCTTACAGAATATATGGTATTCGGGGCGATGCTTTCGTATCTTATGAAAGATGTGCTCACGGTTCGGTTCGGCAGAACAAGGAAGCTGCCGTTTGGGATTATGTGTCTGCAGTATGCAGCGGTTCGAATGGCGTTTTCCTATTTTGTGCCGCTTAAAAAGCTGTTATACGGCGAAGCGTTATATATTGCTGACAGCAGGCAGAGCATTGTTCCGGTGGCGGTCAGCATGGCGGTTACGCTGTTTGCCGGCATTCTCTTATATCAAAGGAATCACATGCGCCTGCTGTCTTTGGTAACTGTGTTTTATGCGCTGCATGAACTGATTCGTTTTGCGGTGTATCCATTGGCTGTGGGCAGTATGGGACGGATTTCCGAATATTACAGCCGCATGTTTTTTGAGGAAGGGCCAATTGACGTAAAACGCTATCGTCAGTTGATAGAGAGAACGGAGATTTTATGGAATATGCTGCTGTTTCTTGCCATAGGGGGTCTTCTTTTCTTTTGTATTCGAAGATATCGGCAGTATTTTTTGTGTAAAAGTATTTACCGGTTTTACGGAGAGACGCTGTTGTTTCTGCCGGCATTGCTGGGGCTTATGTTTACGGCGATGTTACGAAGTATATTGTTTTACTATGATACGGAAGTTTATAACCTGATCGAACATTACGCGGAATTAAACCTGATGATCCCGCTGCTGTCTCTGCTTTGTACCGCGTCGATTCTTTTCAGCGTAAAAATGCTTGGTGAAATGGAAAAAGAACATGAAAAAAGACGCCAGGCAGAGTTGTATCAAAGCCGTATGGAAGAGTTGGAGGCGCATGTGCTGGATATGGAAAGCGTCAATATACAGATCCGCGGAATGAAACACGACATGAAACATTATATCGCGGATGTCAACGCATTGCTGGCGCAGGCATTTTCCGGTGATGCGGCTGCTAAAGAGGAAGCGCGCCGGTATGTGGATTCCATGCAGGCCTCGCTGGAACATCTGGATTTAAAATACCAGACAAAACATCCGGTAACAGACATAATCCTGGGACGTTATTTCAGGATTGCCGCACAGAGGAATATCGCGTTTTCCAGTGATTTTATTTTTCCGCATCATCTTGGCATCGATGCGTTCGATATCAGCGTGATTTTAAATAACGGGCTGGATAATGCGTTTGAAGCCTGTGAAACAGCGGCGGAGCAGCCCTGTGTTTTTCTGACTGCAAAACAAAAGGGAAATATGCTGCTTCTGACGATAGAAAATACGTCTTCCGCCGCGCTTGTCTGGGAAAACGGACTGCCCGTATCGGAAAAACCCGGCATAGGCCATGGGTTTGGTCTCAAGAACATCCAAAGATGCGCGGAAAAGTATTACGGCACCGTGAAAGCATATCAGGCGGAAAACCGTTTTTATCTGACCGTCATGCTGCAGGGCAGGCGGGATTTCGTAGCAGAAAATCATTGATTGGTTACAAAACGGTGGATTTTTTTTGTTTCATGTCGATATGTATTTCAGGAAACAGGTTTTGTACAATGACAGGAGGTATATTATGCGTATTACAAATCAGATGATGCAGAACACGGCAAAAAGAACAGGAATTCCGCTTCAGCAGAATACATTACTCGACATTATGAATAAGAGTTCGTCTTCGACGGGCGGTATGCTGCCTTCTGTGGGAACGACCAAAAGCAGTACGAATGCATTTTTGGAGAAGATCAACAGTGAGAGCAGGAAAGAGTTAAAAGAAGCAGCGGAAAGTCTGAGCGATTATGCTGCAAAACTTGCCGAAGACGGAGAAGGATCGCTGTTTGCAAAAGCCGAGGCTTCCAAAGATACATCGGAATTGGTGGAGCATATCAAAGGGATGGCGCAGGCTTATAATAACACGCTGAAGCATTTAAACGGTTCCGATTCCGGGCTGGAAAGATTTTACCGGCAGGAATTGAACTCCTATTTGACCGAACATGCGGACGCGCTGAAAAAAGTGGGCGTTACGAAAAAGAAAGACGGAGGAATCAGCATCGATGAGAAAACGCTAAAGGCGGCGGATATCGACAGCTTAAAGGCGGCGTTTGGCAGTTCTTCCGGATTTTCGTCAAAAGCCGGTTTTGTGGGCGGCAGAGTGGCAGAGAGTGCAAAAGTGTCATCGGCGAGCATATTGGGCGGCTATAACAGCAGCGGCAGGGATTTTTGGAATTCGTTTACGCAGAATATGTATAATTTCTGGGGCTAGGCGGCGCTTATGGTAGGAAATGTAAACGGTATTGTAGAATCTATGTATGCAGCCGAAAATGCCAGAACCCAGCAGAGTGCTGCCAGTGGAAAAACCGGAAATTTTTCCGGATATCTGGACGCGGCGCTTCTAAATTACCGTACAGGGCTTTTTACGCAGGGGCTTGGCGGAGGCTTTGGCAATTCTCTATATATGAACGCATTATCAGGCCAGACATGGCAGAGTATCGTATTAAAGGCCCTGAAAGACGAGCTGGAAAAGAAAGAACAATCCGGTCATGCAGAGGGAGCGGATACGCAGGACAGAGAAAAGAGTGAAGTTTCTGCTCCAAGGAAGCCCGACTGGGCGACGATCCGTGTGATTGAGCGATATCGGTCTCCCCTGCAGGAGGATACGCAAAACAACAAAGGCATTCAGGTGTAAAGCCAGACAGCCATGCCACAGGAGCAGCTGCGGCATGGCTGTTTTTCTTATCGCATTGCAGCAGTATGGAGAAAAAAGCAAAAGAAAAAAGAAAAACCCGAAAAAAAAAGAATCATATACTGGACAAAACGAAAAGTATGTGGTATTATAATCCCATCTTTGACAGTTGAAAATCAGAAAAATCGCTGTATCCCTTGTATTTCATGGAGTGCAGCGATTTTTGCCGTTGTCACGAAGTATAGTATTTTATTCCCTTCCTTTGCTTTTTTTCTGAATAGTTCTCATTTTGCTTTTGGTTAGGAATTGATAATCGGTTCGGAAACCACAGACCTCATGAAGAGCATCTGTGATAGCGTCCCGTTTGTATAGAGGAATAAAGCCCTGCTCCTGTATTTCCGCAAAATTCATGGCTTTTAGAGTGTCCAGCAATTCTTCACAGGTATATTTTGAATCCAGTTTTTTCTCTAGAAAACGGTATAGGGTTAACGCGAGAAAGCAGATCAGGAAATGTGCCTTGATACGGTTTTCATCTTGTAAATAGACAGGCCTTGCAGAAAAGTCTGTTTTCATGATCCGGAAACATTCCTCTATCTGCCATCTGCCTTCGCTTACTTTTAAAATATCTCCGGCCGCATCATCCAAAAGATCCGTACATACTGCATAGAGCCCGTCATACCGGGCCTCCTCAGAGATCTTATTTTCATCCAGGTAATTCCGGACGTCAGCAGCCTCCCCTTCTTTTGTTGCTGCCATTGTCCCGATGAAACGGGCCGGGTCATTCGGGTTCTTGCGGTTCTTTTTTGCATTCCCTGAATTCAGCATTTTTTGTGCCCGTTCTACCTGTTTGTCACGGATGGATTTCTGATAGGCGGCATATTTAGGGGAATAGGTAATAATCAAACGCTGGTGCAGTTTCTTTGTGGTATAGGGCCCGTCCTTGTAATAAAGCCCTCTGTCATCCTCCGGCAGCTCCGCAAGGTCGACAGGAGCGTCATCAGACACCCTTTTAAAGCCCTGTGGGTTTAAAGCCCATTCTTTCTCTTCCCTCTTCAGCTTTTTGACAGACTGGGTTACGATATAAGCCCGTTCACCCATATGGTTATATTCCCTGATGGATTCGGAGCCCAGTCCGGCATCACTGCAATAAATAAATTTCTGGCATCCGAAATCCCCAAGAACTTTCTGCTCCAAGGGTTTCAGTGATGTCTGCTCGTTCGCATTTCCCGGAAAGAGTGAGAAAGCAAGGGGAATCCCGTCCCCGTCCATGAACAGTCCCATTTGAATGATAGGGCTTGGCCTGTGCTCTTTGCTCTTTCCGTATTTTTTACAGCCATCTTCCTGTTCGATCTCAAAGTAATAATTTGAGCAGTCATAATAAAGGACCGTATCATTTCTCTTTCCAAGGAAATGGCTGTTTTTATAAACTTCCGCCTGGATGAGGTCACACGCAGCGCCAAGGACATCCAATGCCCGGTACACGTCATGGAGTACATAGGAAGGTTTCTCCAAAAACTCAGATGCAGCCTTAAAGGAGGAGCGTTTGCTGCAAGGCTCTAGGATCCTCGTATAGATCAGGTCGGAAAGGATTGCGTTGATGTCATACTTAAACTTATAATTCCGTTTTAATTTCCGGCAGATCTTATTCATTTGCAGCTGATAATAAACGGATTGCAGGAAAAGGTAGCCGCCGCGGAAAAAGGCCTGCTTGTCAAAATCCAGCTGCCTGTCCGCATGAAAAGGGATCAATACTGTTTTTGCCTTTTTTTCTTCTTTGTATTTTTGTGTTTCTATTTTCACTTCATTTTTAGCCCATGCAAGGACATCATCCCTGGTGGGTCCATGTTCAAGCAAAAGATGTTCCAAGGTACCCAGCTTGCGGACGATCGTTGAAGTAGTGCCGCCATTTGCTTTTGCATAAGACTTGCAGATATAGAATGACTCTGCATTTTTAGATTTAGTTATATGAAGATTCATTCTTCAGCCCTCCTTATCCTTATTATAGCATACAATAACATAAAATAACATATATAAAAACAAGAAATTTGACATAAAAAGAGCAGGTTTTATGCGACCTGCAAGTGATTTTATTTATATTCAACTGTCAAACTCCCGAGTAAGGCAGACGGCAAAGCAGTTTGGGATCAGCAAGAGTACGGTACATAAAGACGTAACAGAACGACTTCCGGAGATCAACCCCGCTCTGGCAAAGAGTGCAAGAAAGGTGCTGGATGTCAACAAATCCGAACGGCATATCAGAGGAGGTCTTGCCACAAGGGAAAAATACCTGCATCATCATATGTAATGATTTTTAACCAAAGATAATACGGAAGCTGCGCACGGAAATTTCGTGACGCAGCCTTTTCTTGCGTGCATGAGAATGTGTGCTATAATGATGGGAAGAATGTGTTGAAACATAGGATACGTTAGTATTTTTGAAAAGAAGGGGAACAATATGGATACGATCCGCAACAGCCAGTATGAAAAAATGACCGCAGAGCCGGTTGGGAAACTGGTGCTGTCCATGGGAATTCCAACGACAATCAGTATGCTGATTACGAACATTTATAATATGGCGGATACGTTTTATGTCAGCAGGATCAGTATTTCCGCCAGCGGGGCTACAGGAATCGTCTTTGCATTAATGGCTGTGCTGCAGGCATTTGGATTTATGTTCGGGCACGGCGCCGGAAGCAATATCAGCCGCCTGCTGGGGGCAAAAAAGACCGAACGGGCAAATGTGTTTACTTCCACCAGCGTAAGCCTTGCATTTGCAGCGGGAATACTGATCGGGATATTGGGATTGCTGTTTCCGGATGTGTTGGTGCGCCTGCTGGGCAGTACGGAAAGTATACAAAACGATGCCAAAACTTATGGAATTTTTATTTTGATTTCTGCTCCTGCCATGACGGTCGGATGCGTGCTGAACAATATACTGCGTTACGAAGGCAGGGCATCTTTTGCCATGGCGGGTTTATGTTCGGGGGCTCTTTTGAATCTGCTTTTAGATCCGGTATTGATCTACAGCTGTCATATGGGAATTGCGGGAGCGGGTCTGTCTACCGCTGTTTCCCAGTATATCAGCACAGGAATTTTACTGCTCCCGTTTTTGTTCGGGAAAACGGTTACAAAGATTCGGTTTCGTTATATATCCAAAACGCCCAAAGATATCAGAACCATACTGACGACGGGTCTGCCCAGTTTGGCCAGACAGGGGTTAAACAGCGTTTCGACAGCGCTTTTAAATGTGCAGGCGGCGGTTTACGGGGATGCGGCGGTTGCGGCAGTCAGTATCGTAGGCCGATGCGGAAATCTGCTGTTCAGCTTTGCACTGGGGATTGCTCAGGGATTTCAGCCGGTCTGCGCATTTAATTACGGTGCGGGAAACTATGAGAGGGTGGAGAAATCGGCATGGTTTACGTTATGTTCAGGGATCGGAATTATGGGTGTGCTTTGCGCATTGTGTGATTGGAATGCCCGTGCGATTATAGGTTTTTTCCGGAAAGAGGATGAGATTCTTGTTATGGGGACGGACGCGCTGCGCTGGATGTGCCGTATGCTATATCTGCTTCCGGTCTCGGCGGTGGGCAGTATGCTGTTCCAGAGCGTCGGGAAAGAGGGCAGGTCTCTTTTGATCGCTGCGCTGCAGAGCGGGCTGTTTTTCATTCCGCTGATTTTTCTTCTGCCCCGTTTTTTTGGAAAGACAGGGATCTGGGCGGCACAGCCATTTGCCTATCTGCTGGCCGGCGCGGCGGCTCTGCCGATTATGGTATCTTTTTTCCGCACGTTGAGAAAGAGACGGAACGAATGCGTGCCGTGACGGATGGTTCGGTCAAATGTATGAATATTTTTCTGGAAAATGGTAACGCTAAAGCCGAAATGACAATATCAATGTTGGAGGCTTTAGAACATGGAGAACACGGGTACAACCGCATTTGGTTTTAAGGACAAAATCGGTTATTTGTTTGGTGATTTCGGAAATGATTTTACATTTATATTTGCAAGCACGTATCTGATGGTATTTTATACGAAGGTGTGGGGCATCGATGCTGCTATGGTCGGCGTATTGTTTTTGGTGGCAAGATGTGTGGATGCGTTTACGGATGTCGGTATGGGGCGGATTGCAGATGCTTCGCCGGAAAATCCAAAGGGCAGGTTTCGGGTATGGATCCTGCGCATGTGCATACCCGTGGCAGTTTCGAGCTTTCTCATGTATCAGAGCGGACTGGCAGAAGCTTCTATGACGGTCAAAACAATTTATATGTTTGTAACGTACCTTCTCTGGGGTTCAATTTTTTATACATCGATTAATATACCTTACGGATCCATGGCTTCTGTGATTTCGGATCAGTCAAAGGACAGGCAGTCGCTGTCGGTTTACCGTTCTTTGGGTTCTACATTTGCCGCCGTTGCGATCAGTGTGATTGCACCTTTGTTTATTTATCAGACAGACGCCAACGGCAATCAGATTGTAATCGGAAGCCGGTTTACTCTGGTGGCAGGGGCATTTTCCATACTGGCGGTCGTTTGCTATCTGTTGTGTTATGCTCTGGTGACGGAACGGGTTGTCGTACGGAGAGAGACATCGAAAAAAAGCCGGGCATCCATTGCAAAAACACTGGGAGATGTCCTGACGAATCGCGCGCTTTTGGCTATGATCCTGATTTCTATTCTGACGCTTTGTGCTACGATCATGAGCCAGTCCATCAGTACGTTTTTGTTTGCGGATTATTTTAAAGACACAAAAGCGCTGTCCGTCAACAATTTACTGGGTCTTCCGGCGGCGCTTCTTCTGGCGGCTGTAGCGGGAAAACTGGTGGAACGCTTTGGCAGAAAGGAACTGACTGCTGCGGGCTGTGTGCTTGCTGCCGTATTATTTTTTGTCATTTATCTACTGCGGCTGACGAATGTATGGGTCTATATCGTTTTGAATTTTATTGCAGGTGTGGGCGGAATGTATCTGTTTAATATGACCGTCTGGGCCATGATCACAGATGTGATCGACGATAAAGAAGTGAAAACGATGCAGAGAGATGACGGGACGATTTATGGTGTATATTCTTTTGCAAGAAAAGTAGGACAGGCGCTGGCAGGCGGTCTGGGCGGTTTTGCACTATCTGCAATCGGTTATGATTCTCTGGCGGCAGAACAGACAAACGCTGTCCGTTCTTCTATCTACGGGCTGTCTACGCTGTTTCCGGCGCTGATTTATACGGCAGTCGCATTTGTATTTATCGTGGTATACCCGCTGTCGAAGCGGCGCGTGGAAGAAAATACGAGAGAACTTGGACTGCGCAGGTAAAAAACTGCTTGTCATTCAAATTACACTTTCTTATAATGGTAATCGGTACAAAAAGACATGAGCAGGCGTATCCTGTCGGCGGCAGAGGAAACATTTTTTGTATAGCAGCCGCCGGATCAGGAGAGTCCCAGAGAGACATTAGGAGGAAGTGTGGAAATGAATCAGGAAAAAGTAATAGTGATTGACTTTGGAGGCCAGTATAATCAGTTAGTGGCGAGACGCGTCCGGGAGTGCAATGTATATTGTGAAATTTATTCGTACCGAACCAAACCGGAGCAGATCAAAGCGATGAATCCGAAAGGTATTATTTTAACCGGAGGACCAAACAGCTGTTATGAACAAGGCGCTCCGACGTACGGCAAAGAGCTGTTTGAACTGGGGATTCCTGTTTTGGGGCTCTGTTACGGCGCACAGCTGATGATGTTTCTTCTGGGTGGTAAAGTAGAGGCGGCTCCTGTACGGGAATACGGAAAAACGGAAGTGTTTGTAGACACATCGTCCAAACTGTTTGCGGGTGTATCGGAGCAGACGGTTTGCTGGATGAGTCATTTTGATTATATTGCAAAAGAAGCGCCGGGGTTTGAGATCACGGCGCATACGGCGGACTGTCCGGTGGCTGCTGCAGAACGTGCGGCAGACAAGCTTTATGCGGTTCAGTTTCATCCGGAAGTGCTGCACACGCAGGAAGGTACAAAAATACTGCATAATTTCGTAAGAGGTATCTGCGGCTGCAGCGGTCTGTGGCGCATGGATTCTTTTGTGGAACAGTCGATTCAGGCGATTCGCCGAAAAGTCGGAAATGGAAAAGTGCTCTGCGCGCTTTCCGGCGGCGTGGATTCGTCTGTCGCGGCAGTGATGCTGTCAAAAGCCATCGGGAAGCAGCTTACCTGCGTTTTTGTAGATCACGGACTGCTCCGGAAAAATGAAGGAGATGAAGTTGAGGAAGTGTTTGGACCAAACGGACCGTATGAACTTAACTTTATCCGCGTCAATGCCCAGGACCGTTTTTATGTCAGATTAGCGGGTGTGACAGAGCCGGAGCAAAAGAGAAAGATCATCGGAGAAGAATTTATCCGCGTATTTGAGGAAGAAGCAAAAAAAATCGGAACCGTTGATTTTCTGGTACAGGGTACGATTTATCCGGATGTCGTGGAAAGCGGCCTGGGCGGGGAATCCGCTGTTATTAAGTCCCACCATAATGTAGGAGGGCTTCCGGACTATGTGGATTTTAAAGAAATCGTGGAACCGCTCAGGGATTTATTTAAAGACGAGGTGAGAAAAGCGGGACTTGAGCTTGGAATTCCCAAATACCTTGTATTTCGCCAGCCGTTCCCGGGACCGGGTCTTGGGATACGTATCATCGGAGATGTGACAGCAGAGAAAGTCCGGATCGTCCAGGAGGCGGATGCGATCTACCGGGAAGAAATTGCAGACGCCGGATTGGCAGAGTGCATTGACCAGTATTTTGCCGCGCTCACCAATATGCGTTCCGTCGGTGTTATGGGAGATGAGCGGACATATGATTATGCTGTCGCGCTGCGCGCCGTCAGTACGGTGGACTTTATGACCGCGGAGGCTTCCGAGATTCCGTTTGCCTTACTGCAGAAAGTTATGGGGCGGATTATTAATGAAGTCAGCGGAGTGAACCGGGTATTTTACGACCTTACGAGCAAGCCGCCGGGGACGGTGGAATTTGAATAAACAAAAATGCTTAGCTAATCCGGTGTTTATGCTGGTTTGTGGGCTTTGGAAAGGTCTTTTGATAACAAATTGATAACAGTCGTTTGAGTGCGATTATTCTTGCTGTCAAGTGGTTTTCTTTTTCTTTGGTGCAGGAAGTTCATCGTATGTTGAAACAAGAGGGAAGTATTCTTGTTTTATATATGGCATGGCTGCCGTTTGAGGATGAGATTGCAGGAGCCAGTGAAAAACTCGTGTTAAAATATAATCCAAATTGGAGCGGCGCAGGAGAAACGAAACACCAAATAGACATACCAGATTGCTACAAAGAAAACTTTGAGCTTGCATATCATGAAGAATATATTTTAAGAATACCGTTTACTCGTGAAAGTTGGAATGGAAGAATGAAGGCTTGTCGTGGAATCGGCGCTTCGCTTACCGAGAAGGAGATTTCGATGTGGGAACAAGAGCATATGACGCTCCTTGAACAAATTGCGCCGAATGAATTTGATATTTTACATTATGCTGCTATTGCAGAACTTAAAAAACAATAAATTCTGTCTGTTGAATTGAAATATGTGAGGTTTTACATAGATATGGATTATAAAATTCGAGAAATTAGAAAAAATGAATATCCCATATTATCTGATTTTTTGTATGAAGCAATTTTTATTTCATAGAGCATGGACAAGCCGCCAAAATCTATGATTGAACAGCCAGAGCTGCAAGTATATATTAAGGATTTTGGAAAAGCGGATGATTGGTGTTTCGTTGTGGAAATAAAAGAGAAGATTGTAGGTGCAGTATGGGGTCGTATCATGAATGCTTATGGTCATATTGATGATGAAACGTCCTCATTTGCCATGTCACTGTATGAGGAATACAGGAATTTAGGCATTGACGCCGCAACAGTGGATAAAGGCAACAGACGCAATCGGTATCATATCAAAATCGGGTAGGTACGGCGGTACATATGCCCATACAGATATGGCCTTTGAATTTGCGTCTTGGATTTCACCAGAATTTAAACTCTATATTATCAAGGACTACCAACGGTTAAAGAAAGAAGAAACAAACCAATTAGCGATTGGGTGGGATGCAGAGAGGGAACTTTCAAAAATAAATTACCGTATTCATACAGATGCAGTAAAGGAATTTCTGATAACACCGACACTGTCCCCGCAGGAAATGGCATATACATACGTATCTGAAGCAGATATTCTTAGTATGGCTTTGTTTGGCAAGACAGCACCACAATGGAGAAACGAAAAGGGAATAAGCGGAAAAACACCTAATATCAGAGATTTTGCTTCGGCAGAGGAATTAGTTGTACTTATCAATTTGGAAGATACGAATGCTGATTTGATTAGACAGGAAGTGCCTAAAATCGAGAGGCTAAAATATTAAGAGAAAAGGCACATAGGCAACTTAAAATTTTGAGAAAAAATAAGGATACTATTGAAACATTGAAGAAAAACATTATTGAGGATGCAAAGAAAGATAATTAAGAAAATCGTATTTAGAGAAGTTGTTGAAAGTATTTCTTGCTTTTGAAAAAGAAGGATTTTATGCTTTTACTAAGGGTAGTTCTGTTTTAAAGTTAAATAGTGCCTATTATAAGGATTTTTCGTTAAATATAGATCGATTGTTGGCGATTGACACTATGATTAAGTTATATCTCTTATTTAATAAAGCAGAAACGGATAAAAAAATTAGCGAAGATAGTCGAACACCAATACCATATTATGTATTAGAATTTTTAGGGAAAGAATTTAAAAATATGGATTTTGTTCAAAGAAACGAGAAATTAAAGGGAGTATTTGCTAATAAACAGTCGATGAATATGATGTATGATTTTTATAAAAACCTTACCTCGCTTTATACAGAAGAATATGCAAGAGTCAATGGAGAGGAGTATAATAAGATGATTAAACAGGAAATTGAAAAAGACCGTATTTTTGTGTATAATTGGATCGGCGAATCAGGCGGATCAATCGGGATTAGGGACAATGATATGAATAGGAAAACAGAAGAATCAAGACTTACATACAATAAACTGGCGTTTCAATATGATGCGTCGAGAGAAGGAAAATACACAAAATTTCATAGAAAAGAGCTGTCGGATACAATAGATTTGAGGGATGGGAACATTGTTCTTGATGTTGCCTGCGGAAACGGAGCCCTGTTGAGGGAATTATCAAAAAAAGCAAATATTCAGGCAAATGGAATCGATATATCAGAGAACATGATTCATGCTGCAAAAATGCGTTATCCTGATATGAATTTTGAAATAAAGCCTTCGTATCCTCTTGCATGGAGGGAGGAAAGCATTGATCTCATAACGGTATGCTGTGCATTTCACCATTTTGAGAATCCCAGGGGATTTATACAGGAATGCAGAAGAGTTTTGAAGAAAAACGGTATTGTGTATCTTGCCGAACCCAACTTCGGAACAATCATGCGATTTTTTGCAAATAAATTCTGGTTCCGTTTTTCAAAAAGCGGAGATGTGAAGCTGTACAGCAAAAGAGAATTAGAGGCGTTGTTTGTTCATTGTGGATTTCAATCCGTACAGGCTTACAGAAAAGGCAGAGGATTGTTTCTAAAAGCATGGCGGTAGAGCAGTGCGTGCAAAAATTCTTATACCTACACAATTATTACAGCCCACATATATAATGAAATAGAATGAGAAGTTGAAGTGGAAAGATGGCATCCAGTAAACATTATTTGGAACTTATTTTAGGGCAGTTATCCGGGTTGGAAGAAATAACGTATCGGGCGATGATGGGAGAGTTTCTTACCTACTATCGAGGGAAGCTTGCCGGTGGGATCTACAATGACAGATTACTTGTAAAGCCGAAAAAAGCCTATGTTCAAAAAGAAGGACGCGGTACATCAGCCGGACATTCCAGGGATGAAGCGCTGTGCGATCTGTAAGGTTTTGTTCTTACAATACAGAAGATGTTGCAGTGTGCGGGGGAATCCGACGATGCAGCAGAGTCGGAAATGAAGAAAATCTGTTTGTTCCGGCAGGCATGCAGACGTAACGTAATGGCGGAAGCAATACGACAGGAAAAAACAAAAAAATCTTGTGAGACGCTATAGTTATTTGCTATAATAAAACGGAAATTAAAGATAAGGAGAGCGTTGCCAATGAAACAGGATTTAATTATAATTTTAGATTTGGGCAGTACACAAAATACGGTACTTGCCCGTAATATTCGTGACCTTGGTGTGTACAGTGAGATTCACCCGCATGATATTACGGTGGAAGAATTAAATGGGCTTGAAAATGTAAAAGGTATTATTTTAAATGGCGGTAGGAACCGCGTCGTAGACGGACAGGCAGTAGAAATCCGGCCGGAACTTTACGATCTCGGATATCCGATGATTTCTATTGATTATCCGCAAGCCAGGTGTGAAAAACAGTATGCCGAAGATTTGGATTTGGAAGTATTGAAGACATTTCTTTTTGAAGACTGTAATGCCAAAGCAAACTGGAATATGAAAAATTTTATAGAAGACCAGGTAGAATTGATTCGTCAGCAGGTAGGCGAAAAAAAAGTATTACTGGCTCTTTCCGGAGGCGTGGATTCATCGGTAGTTGCGGCAATGCTGATTAAAGCGATCGGGCAGCAGCTTGTATGCGTACATGTCAACCATGGTCTGATGCGAAAAAATGAATCGGAGGATGTTGTAAAAGTTTTTCGTGACGAGCTGCATGCCAACTTAATTTACGTGGATGCTTCCGAACGTTTTCTGGGGAAATTAGAGAATGTCTCGGATCCGGAACAGAAGCGAAAAATTATCGGCGGAGAGTTTATCCGTGTCTTTGAGGAAGAGGCAGGGAAGCTGGAAGGGATTGAATTTCTGGGGCAGGGGACTATATATCCTGACATTATTGAAAGCGGGACGAAAACAGCGAAGATGGTTAAGTCCCATCACAATGTAGGAGGGCTGCCGGAAGATCTGAAATTCCAGCTGGTGGAGCCGTTAAAGCAGCTTTTCAAGGATGAAGTGCGTGCCTGTGGCGTGGAATTAGGCCTCCCTCACGATATGGTATACCGCCAGCCTTTCCCGGGGCCTGGGCTTGGGGTGAGGTGCCTTGGGGCAATCACCAGAGAACGGCTGGAAGCAGTGCGGGAATCCGATGCGATCCTCCGGGAAGAGTTTGCGAAGGCAGGGCTGGATAAAAAGGTGTGGCAGTACTTTACGGTAGTACCGGAATTTAAGTCTGTTGGCATGAAGAACAATGCCAGGGTATTTGAATATATGGTGATCATCCGCGCTATTAATACCATTGACGCTATGACGGCATCCATTGAAAAGGTAGATTGGGATGTGCTGGAGAAGGTTACGGAGAGGATATTGAGTGAGGTGGAAGGGGTAAATAGGGTTTGCTATGATATGAGCCCGAAACCGCCAGCTACGATAGAGTTCGAATAGTAAACAGAGAGCCGGGAAGCCGCATAAACAGCGGACTTTCCGGCTTTTGATGTGGGGCGTGATACCTTTTTGATACCTATATTAACAATTTTAATTGGTAGTAAAAAATTTAGAAATGGCTATTTCTTCTATACAATAATAGCGTTTATCAGTAATATTGTAAGAAACATATCCTAATGGCTTAAGTTTCTTCATTGCATTTGTGATTGCAAGATGGTGTTTATCAATTTCTAATGCAATTTCATGTGCAGATAATTTGTTAGGGCGATTATTGTATAATATCCTTAGAATATTAATGTATAAATCCGGCAAACTAATTTTTTTCCAGCTTTCAATTTTCTCCTTAAAAAGTTCTTCAAAGTTATTTACAGCATGGACAGTTCCTTCTTCACCACATTTAAGGCAGCGATTAAATTTTTTGACCATTTCATATTCTAAATCGTCTTTATATTCATATCCACAGTTTTGGCAAATAGGAAGTTCAACATTGCTAAGTATTTGTGGAATTATATCTGTATAATCAAATTCATCTTGCCGCCAATAGTCGTAGGAACGACGAAATTCGGGTTTCCCATAATCTATATTGTTTTCTAGACAGAGACCGTAATTTAGTCCAAAATAAGATATTTTTTTCCCGGGCTTTCTGCTGCTACCTTCATTAAATTTATTAACAATGAAGTATAATTCAAGAGTATGAAGAATACTTTCTATGTCTTTATCAACGAAAAAATGCGATGAAGGAAGCCAATATGTGGTACTGACTTTATACTTTCTTAAAGTATCTGAGTAAATTTGCTTTATATTCTCTTTTTTGCTGTAGCTTTCTATTTGCATACGTTTAAACTTTTTTGATATATTTATAAGTTGTTCCATTAAATTTTTCTGGGCTAATTGGTTCAATATCTTTTTGTCATCATAAAAAGATTGTTTGAATCGTACATCATTAAAAAAGTCTGGCAAAATATTATCAGTATAATATTTTTTGGCTGCATTATTTATATTGGATATAGTTATTGGATCGCCTTGATTTATTGAACCTAAAAAGCAATATGTTAAGACATATCCCAAACACCGAGGAATTCCAGCAGAGGCAAAAAATAGTGTTTTAAAATATTCGTCTAATTTATTTTTATCAGTATCAAATAATTCATTAAGTTGAATTTGGTTATGTGTATATACAGTTATTCTTTTCTCTAATGTTCGTTTAACATAATTTATGGCCGAATCTTCTACTTTGGTATAATTAGTTGAAGTTTTTTCAAATACATCATAGAAATCTAATGAATGTGGAATGATTTTTGATGAATCAATATTACCCAAATAAATCCTGTATGGATATGCTGCTAACTTAATTACAAACATATCATTATAGGATGTAATAATTGGTGAAATCAGAGAATCAATAACTAATTTTTGGTGATTAAAGTTTAATTCACTAAAATCGTCTAAAAATAGGTATACCTTATTTATGCGATGCTTAGATAAAATCTCTTTCAGTTTAGTTAGTATTTTGTTTATTGATAGTATTCTAATCTCTCTACTTTCATGCTTAGTTTCAGACTGGATTTTTTTATCTTTAGTCAATGAAGCGTGTAATTCGGAAGGTGCTTCTTTAGCTTTGCTGTAATTAAGTGATACACTATTAGAATTTTCAGCATTTGTTGTTACCTGCATATTTCGTAAAAAATCGGCGTCAATATATTCTCCGTCATGAATTTCCTCAAATAGTTTATCTAGTTTTTTGTCTGGAATAATTTTTGATATATTCTTTTTAATAGTTGTTAAAATTTCGTTGAAAAAATTGTAATAAATATTATAACGTGTCAATTCTTCCTGAGTATCTATATTTGAGACCCGTATCTCTTCATAACATGATTGTAAGTTTATATATACGGACAATTTATTCTTATTTTGTTTTAACATATTTTCTGCTTGAAGAAAAACGGTAGATTTTCCAGTACCTTTTCTGCCTTTGAATATTATATGATTTTCATCTAATGCTTGCCGTAATATATAGTTGTTTTCAAATAAATCGACATAAAGTTGAGGTATCAAATCATTGTTTTCTTCATCTCGAATATCTGGTCTACCACTTTGAATTAATGACTTAAAGGCTTCTTCAATATTGTTTCTACAAGCTAATAAATTTATATTTGACATTTTTATTTCTCCTTATCTTATGAGGTTATTCTATTTGGTTTATGCTCTCCACTGATAACTGTTATTTTTCTTATCGTTTCCTTTTTCATCAACACTGCTACTCGTAGCAGGCCAGTTGATTTTCCACTCAAAATACTCGTCCTCTGAAATCT
>OFFY01000093.1_pt1 | contig 83830 bp, 82 predicted proteins | sample 1521481 | NCBI WGS metagenome assembly OFFY01 (sample SAMEA3504117, study PRJEB24116) | mouse gut metagenome | biome: mouse gut; feature: mouse-associated habitat; material: faeces | place: Denmark | collected 2011
AAGTGTTTTCATCACTTTGTGATGGAAACCTTTTGGCGCTATGAATTGCAAAATGTGGAAACTCAAAATGCACTGACGTTGACTTTCCAAGAACGCTGTGCTACAGTACTAAGTGATGTATTTAAAACAATGGCAAGAAAGAGGTTCATTCATGAATTCATGGAAGAGGATGGAAGAGTTTGAGGCAGTATCTTTGGAAAATCAAAAAATCGGAACTTATATCCGCAAGCAGAATCCTTTTCTCTATGAAGAGGAGTATGGAAAAGCGTTCCCCTATTATACGGATCAAGATTTGATGGATTTGTTTATTTGCAAGTTTCGGCATTACAAGCCCTCTGTGATGTCAGCAGTATTCGGAAAATACAGGCGGTTTTATGGCTGGTGCGCACAGAAGCATTATATTTCCTTTAGTCCTTTTGAGAACTCCAAGTACCTGAGCTATGAATATTTGGTACGAGCCGCCGCTGCAAATGGAAATGTTCCCTATTATGCCAGGGACTATGTGACGGCGCTGTGTGACGGCCAGCCTCAGGGAGGAGCATATTATAAAGCAATTGCGTTGTCTTTGTTCGAAGGAGTGAAATCTTATTCGCAGCTTGCCCGGTTAAAATGGCACGATCTGGACAAAGAAAAGCATGCATTGTCGATGGGAGGATATAGGATTCAAATTAGCGATCAATTATTAAAGGCGTATCAGACGCTGCGGGAATCAGTGTATTTTCAGGCAGGGGCACGGAGCTTTTTGTTGGACCAGGACAGCGACGCATTAATTTTGCCCTTAATCCGGCATGGACAGCAGCATTCTTACAGTGGCGAAAATTACCGTTATTTGTCTAATGCCATGTCTAGAAAGATGGCAATGTTGGGACTATCTGCTTCTGGTCTTTATGAGTCTGGGATTATGCACAGCCTGATACAGCGGTTTGGAAAAGATGAGATACTTGAATATCTTCTGCCGGAGCATTCGGTGGAAAAAAGCGTGATGATTCGCAAAAACAGAGAACTTGAGGAATTTTTCAAAGAAAGTGGCATTAGGCTGTCTGGCAGGGATTTTTCCTTTGATTTCAAGGGGTATGGCCTGCTTTTAAAATATGGCGGCGTACTGGAAAAAAATGGTTGACAAACAGATGTTCACAATATATAATAGCATAAAAGAACGGATGTTCTTTGTGGGAGGATAGCATTGTGGAATTTGAAGCCATTATTTTAGAACATATGGGAAAGGATATTTATATAGCTCTTGAAGAACCGTGGGAGCAAAGGAGGCGGGAGGAGGTATTTCACAATTATCAGGTCCTGTCGCCGGATCAAGAAGCATATCGTGGGACGGGAACAGGCATCCTTTGTTCTAGGAATAATCATAAGAATTATCTTAAGCTGGAGTTGAGGACGAAAATAGAGAAGCTGAGCTATATCTTCGACATGATTGACATAGAAGCAAGATCTTTCAGGCGTCTCTACCATATTTATATTATGAACCATATCAGCCAGGATTGCAGCCGTCTATTTCTTAAGAAACAGGAATGGAGATAATTTACAGGCATTGCTTTATATGCTATGATGTTTTCAGTTATTACATAATATAGGAAGGTCGCTGTCTGTTCTGCAGGAGTATAAGTTTACGAACGCATATAGGGCTTCCGACAGGGTGAGTCAATATCTGATTAAAAATGTGATTTATGTCAAAGGTCATTTTACCGACCAAGACATGCTGTTGCGAATCCTGCTATTTAAATTATTTAACAACATAGAGACATGGGAATATTTAAAGGAGAACTTAGGAGAAATTACATACCATGATTTTGATTATGAACATTATGACAAATTATTGCTCCAGAGGATGATTAAGGGAGACAGGCTTTATTCTGCCGCCTATATTATGCCGTCAGCAAAAGGAATGTTTGGCTTTGACAGAAAGCACCAGAATCATTTAAAGCTTTTAGATCATATGATGCGCACAGGTCTGCCAGGTAAGATCGCAAGGGCAAGAAACCTTGGGGAACTTTATCAAGCTTTGTTATCTTATCCTTCTCTAGGGAGCTTTTTAGCTTATCAGTTTGCGATCGATATTAATTACAGCGAATTATAAGGACCGCAACTTGTCTCAAATTGAATTCATGTATCCGCCAAAATGGGGAATACATAGTGGAACAAGTGAAAAAATTTAGTGCAAAGTACAAGATATTGTGGTACTATTTATGATATAACAATACGGTTTGGGAGTTATTTCAACATATGGAGGAATGGGTATCAGGAGGCGAGTATGGAGATTCACGACGGATATTTATTGACGGAATGGAAATATAAGTTTTGATGGCACAAGCGATTATAATAATAAGGATATCATCCTTTTTATCAGCAAGAAAATGAAATTTGCTGCAATTGATGAGAAAGATCGGCCGACTTATCGGGCAAGCATTCAGGAAAAAATTTAAATATATGTTGTCTCTGGAGAATTTTGCGCATGGATAAAATCATTTTCGATTTGCCGGCAATTGAAGAAGATACATACGACATTTTTATGGGAACCAGAGGATATTTGAAACATGTGTTGAGAAGCATTGTGGCTTCAAAGGAGCTTGGCATTTATACGGAGATTCATTTCGTACCTACCAAGCTAAATATCAATCAGATTGACAAGGTACTTGCATATGCAGATGCAACCGGACTGGATATGGTGAGTTTTCTGGGGCTGGTTCCCCATGGCAGGGCAAAGGGCCAAGAAACCCGGTTATATTTAAACAAGGCGGACAATGAAATATTAAAGCAAAAGTTGCATAAGCTCCGTTTTTCTAAGGTTCGGGTTGGCATTCCGTTACAAGTGAGTCATAAAGAATATAAGTGTTATGCTGGAAAGCAGAAGCTGTGTATCAGGTATGACGGAGGAGTGTTTGGGTGCGAGGCATTCAAATATATGGAATTAAAGGATAAAGATGGCAGGGTTATTAAGCCCGATTCCATATATGATAAAAATATAGAGGATATTTATTATCATTCCGAGTATTTGAAAAGAGAAAGGGAGTTTGCCGCTTTGCAGCTCAAGACGCCAGGATGCAGCGAGAACTGTCCAGTGCAGCAGGCGTTGCGCAAAGCGGTATGAAAATACAGCAACTAAAATATTTATAATTTGGAGGAAGATTATGTTAGTTTTTTTGATTGGAGGCGTGGTCCTCGTAGCAGTGATCATTGCGGTAATAGCGTCAGTGGCAGGAGCGGTAGCAGGCGGAGTCGTCGATGAGGAGAGCGATGATTAATGGTAATTTTCTGAAATTGAGAATGCCGGGCGCATGGCGGGCTTAGGCGGAAACGGAGCAGTTGTTTTGAAAGAACATTTGATTGATAAAATTTTACCTGGCAGCATTGCAGAGGAATTGGAGTTGGAGCCTGGCGACGTGCTGTTGTCGGTCAACGACCATGAGATTGAGGATGTTTTTGATTATCAGTATTATACGAATGAAGAGTATCTGACTGTGATGATTCGCAGAAAGAACGGAGAAGAATGGGAGCTAGAGATTGAGAAAGAGTTTGAGGAAGATTTGGGAATCACATTTGCAAACGGCCTCATGGACGATTACAAATCTTGCCATAATAAGTGCATCTTTTGCTTTATTGATCAGATGCCGAAAGGAATGCGAGAGACTTTGTACTTTAAAGATGATGATTCCAGGCTTTCTTTTCTGCAGGGCAATTATGTGACCCTTACCAATATGAAGGAGCATGATCTGGAACGGATTATCAAGTACAAGCTGGGCCCCATCAATATATCCGTACAGACCACAAATCCTGAGCTACGCTGCCAGATGTTGAATAACCGTTTTGCGAAAGACGCCCTTTCTAAAATGGAGCGGCTTTATCAGGCAGGGATTCCTATGAATGGACAGATCGTGTTGTGCAAGGGAGTCAATGACGGAAGAGAACTGGAACGAACCATTACCGATTTGATGGGATATCTTCCGGTGATGGAGAGCGTATCCGTGGTTCCAGTGGGCATTAGCCGTTTTCGTGAAGGATTGTTTCCCTTAGAGCCTTTTACGAAAGAAGAAGCAGAAAGCGTCCTCAAGCTGATTCATGAGTTTCAGGAACAGTGCATGGCTGCCTGGGGCAGGCATTTTGTCCATGCCAGCGATGAATGGTATCTGCTGGCAGGACAGGAGCTGCCAGAGGAGGAGCGGTATGACGGGTATCTGCAACTCGAAAACGGCGTAGGGATGTTAAGGCTACTAAAAACAGAATTTGCAGAAGCGCTCAAAGAGTCGCAATCTGCATTCCAAAAGGCAGAGCCTGGGATGGTCACGATTGCCACAGGCTTGTTGGCGGCGCCTACGATGCAAGAATTGGCATGGGAATTTCAGAACTATTTTCCAGAAGTAAAGATACAGGTCATCCCTGTAATCAATCATTTTTTTGGAGAGCTGATTACCGTTTCTGGCCTTTTGACGGGACAAGACATCATAGCCCAGCTTGAGGGCAGGGAATTGGGGAAGAAGCTGTTGCTCCCATGTAACCTGTTGCGCAGCGGCGAGCAGATATTTCTGGATGATGTGACCCTTGCACAGGTGGAAAATGCTTTACAAGTGAAAATAGATATTGTAAAATCAAGCGGACAGGATCTGGTATCCTGTCTGTTACAGAATTAGCGGTCTCCTTTGTCTTTGAAAAGATGCAAGCTGCCTGATAAGCGCATCGATCAGCGGACATGGAGACGTTTAGACAGCAAATAGATAGGAGAATAGGATGAGTAAACCGGTAGTTGCAATCGTGGGACGTCCCAATGTAGGAAAATCCACATTGTTTAATGTGTTAGCAGGAGAGCGCATCTCCATTGTGCAGGATACGCCAGGGGTGACAAGAGACAGAATTTATGCGGACGTCAATTGGCTGAATATGATGTTTACCCTGATAGATACCGGCGGAATAGAGCCGGAGACCAAAGATATCATTTTGTCTCAGATGAGGGAGCAAGCGCAGATCGCCATAGATACTGCAGATGTGATTATTTTTATCACCGATGTGAGGCAGGGGCTTGTAGATGCGGATTCCAAAGTTGCCGATATGCTGCGGCGTTCTAAGAAGCCAGTGGTGCTTGTAGTGAACAAGGTGGACAGCTTTGAAAAATTTATGCCAGACGTGTATGAATTTTATAACCTGGGCATCGGGGATCCAGTTCCAATCTCTGCAGCTTCCATGCTTGGGATTGGAGATATGTTAGACGAGGTGGTAAAACATTTTCCAGAGCATTCGCAGGAACAAGAGGAGGATGACAGACCCAAGGTGGCAATCGTTGGAAAGCCGAATGTCGGGAAGTCTTCTCTGATCAACCGACTGGTGGGACAAGAGCGGGTGATCGTGTCAGACATCGCAGGAACCACCAGGGACGCCATAGATACGGAGATTGTCTGGGATGGCAGAGAATATATATTTATTGATACCGCGGGTCTGCGGCGTAAGAACAAGATCAAGGAAGAGCTGGAACGGTTTAGCATTATCCGCGCTGTGACGGCAGTGGAGCGGGCAGACGTTGTGGTCATTATGATTGACGCTACCGAAGGCGTTACCGAACAAGATGCCAAGATTGCAGGGATTGCCCATGAGCGGGGCAAAGGAATTATCATTGCGGTAAATAAGTGGGATGCCGTGGAAAAAGATGATAAGACCATCTATAAGCATACGCGGCGCATTCGTGAAATTTTAAGCTTTATGCCATATGCAGAGATTTTGTTTATTTCCGCCAAGACAGGGCAGCGTACCCAGAAGCTGTTTGACATGATTGACGTAGTGCTGGAGAATAATTCTATGCGTGTAGCTACTGGCGTGCTTAATGAGATTATGACAGAGGCGGTGGCTTTGCAGCAGCCGCCTTCGGATAAGGGCAAACGACTGAAGTTATACTATATGACCCAGGTGGCAGTGAAACCTCCTACGTTTGTGATATTTGTCAATGATAAGGAACTGATGCACTTTTCTTATACGAGATATCTGGAGAATCGCATCCGAGATGCGTTTGGATTCCAGGGAACGTCGCTGAAGTTTATCATAAGAGAAAGGAAGGACAAATAAGATGTTGGCTGCGCGCATTATTTGTATTGCAATAGGTTATCTGCTGGGAATGTTCCAGACAGGTTATATTTATGGAAAACTGCACCATGTAGATATCAGGCAGCACGGGAGCGGGAATGCAGGCGCTACCAACACGCTGCGTACCTTGGGATGGAAAGCGGGCCTTGTGACGTTTCTCGGTGATTTGGGCAAGGCCATGCTTGCCATGTTGATTGGCTGGCTTTTGTTTCGGGAGAAATACCCAGACGGCGTGAAGCTTTTGGAAATGTATGCGGGATTTGGAGCGGTTCTGGGGCATAATTTTCCAGTGTATTTACGGTTTAAAGGCGGAAAAGGAATTGCATGTACGGCGGGATTCATCTTGGCATTTTATCCGCCTATGGCGCCTCTGTGCCTGCTTCTGTTTATTGTTGTCGTTGCCACTACGAAGTATGTCTCCTTGGGATCTATCCTGGTGATGGCCTGCTACTTTGCTGAACTGGTTGCTTTTGGACAACTGGGACATTTGGACGTGAAGCCTCAACTGTTGCCGGAGACCTATGTGGTAGGGGCGTTGTTTTCCCTTATGGGAATTTGGCGCCACAGAGAGAATATCAAACGGCTTTTGTCTGGAACGGAAAATAAATTTTCCATGGGCAAATCTTCAAAAACGGAAAAGAAATGAGGTAGAATATGGCGAATGTAAGCGTAATTGGCGCAGGTAGCTGGGGAACAGCCCTTGCGGTGGTACTTCAGAACAATGGACATCAGGTCACGATCTGGTCTGCGATTGAGGAGGAGATCAAGATGCTCCGGGAGAAACGGGAACATGTTTCCAAGCTTCCAGGAGTAAGGCTTGCAGAAAAAACAGTCTTTACGACGGACTTGAAAGAGGCAGTGGAGGGTAAGAATCTGTTGGTGCTGGCAGTGCCATCGGTATTTACCAGGAGCACCGCAAAGACAATGAAAGAATTTGTAGAAGAACGCCAGCTAATCGTCAACGTGGCAAAGGGAATTGAGGAGAAGACTTTGATGACGCTGTCGGATATTATAGAGGAAGAGATTCCGCAGGCAAGAGTCGCCGTGCTCTCTGGCCCGAGCCATGCCGAAGAGGTGGGAAAAGGACTTCCGACAACCTGCGTGGCAGGAGCCAGAACCAGAGAAGCGGCGGAATATGTTCAGAATATTTTCATGAACGACGTGTTTCGTGTTTACACTAGCCCGGATATGCTGGGGATTGAGTTGGGCGGGGCGTTAAAAAATGTGATAGCCCTTGCGGCGGGAATGGCAGACGGGCTAGGTTATGGAGATAATACCAAGGCGGCGCTGATTACCAGGGGAATCACGGAGATCGGCAGGCTTGCTTTGGCCATGGGCGCTCAATATGAAACGCTAAGCGGTTTGACAGGAATCGGGGACTTAATTGTCACCTGCGCCAGCGTTCACAGCCGCAATCGCAAAGCCGGGATGCTTATTGGCCAGGGAAAGACGATGGAAGAAGCAACCCAGGAAGTGCAGATGGTAGTCGAGGGAGTCTATTCTGCAAAAGCAGCGATTGGGCTCTCAGAAAAATATCAGGTGCCGATGCCGATTATTGAACAGGTCAATCAGGTGCTGTTTTTTGACAAGCCAGTTGCGGAGGCAGTGCAAGAACTGATGCTCCGGGATAAAAAAGCAGAGCATGAAAAAATGTGGGAGCACAAGGAATAACGAAATTTATGTGCCGCAGGAAGAGTCATGGGTTTCTCAAAATATCAGACAGTAGGAGAATATCGATCGTCGCAAGATAAGGAGAATGTTGATGCTAAAAGCAGGGCAAGTGCTCAAACAGCGTTATGAGGTATTGCAGGACCTGGCGCAGGGCGGAAGCTCCCGGGTGTACCTTGTCTGTGACAGGGTCAGCGGAAAGAAGCGTGCGTTGAAAGAAGTGGCGGCTTTGGCTGATGCTAAGATGTGCGATATTGCAAAACGAGAGGCAGAGTTTATAAGGAAGCTGAATTATCCTTATTTTCCTGAAATATTTGAAGTTTTAAGTGTTCGTCATGCGGATTACATCGTAATGGAATACTTAGAAGGGGAGACATTGGGAAATCGGCTGCGGCGTCTGGGCCCTCAGCCCTGTGAGGATGTCGCCAGGTGGGGGAAAGATTTATGCCTGATGCTGGGATATTTGCACCAGCATATTCCGCAGACTGTTTATGGAGACATGAAGCCGGACAATGTCATGATACAATCAGCAGGAAATCTCCGCCTGATTGATTTCGGAGCTATTACCGAGATTTCAGAACATAAGAAACCCAGGCTTATTTTTGGAACCAGAGGGTATGCAGCCCCAGAACAATTTGACTGGAACATGGGGGTGGATGCGAGGACGGATGTTTATAGTCTTGGAATGACCTTGTACCAGCTTTTAACAGGAAACCGTCCAGATCAGATTGCAGAACGGGGATTTTTCATTTTGGGCAGCAAGAAGAAACTGTCCAGGACATGGATTCAGGTGATCACAAGATGCATCAGGGAACATCCCAAGGACAGATATCAAAACTGTCAGGAACTGTGCGAATCTCTGCGCAGGATCTGAATCTAATGTTAGACTGGAAGCAGGAAAGGAAGACAGAAATGGCAGAGAATCAAGAATACAGCGCTGGCAATATTACGGTGCTGGAAGGTTTGGAAGCCGTGCGAAAGAGGCCGGGGATGTATATTGGCAGCGTGTCCCGCAAAGGCCTGAATCACTTAATATATGAAATTGTGGATAATTCCGTGGATGAACATTTGGCAGGATTTTGCGATACTATAAGAGTGACTTTGGAAAAAGATGGTTCTTGTACCGTGGAAGATAACGGCAGAGGCATTCCGGTTGGGATGCATGAGAAAGGTGTTTCAGCGGCCCGTCTGGTATTCACCACGCTTCATGCCGGAGGAAAGTTTGACAATGATGCTTATAAGACCAGTGGCGGGCTTCACGGAGTGGGTTCGTCGGTGGTGAACGCTTTGTCAGTATGGCTAGATCTCGAGGTCTATCTGGATGGAAAAATACATCATGACCGCTTTGAACGAGGGAATCCCGTGATAGAGCTGCAACAGGGATTGCTGCCAGTCACGGGCAAGACCCGTAAAAGCGGGACTAAAATAAATTTTCTTCCTGATCCAGAAATTTTTGAAAAAACCCGGTTTAAGGAAGAGGATGTAAAGAGCCGCCTTCATGAAACTGCGTACTTGAATCCCAAGCTTACCATCATCTATGAGGATAAGCGGGCAGCAGAGACGGAACATGTGGAATTTCATGAAGAGGAAGGCATCGTCGGCTTTGTGAAAGCGCTGAACCGCAAAGTGGAGACGGTTCATGACGTGGTGTATTTTCACGGGGAAAGCGAAGCAATTGCAGTGGAAGCCGCTTTTCAATATACAAATGAGTTTCATGAAAATGTGCTGGGCTTTTGCAATAATATTTATAATGCAGAAGGCGGGACGCATCTTACTGGATTTAAAACGGTGTTTACTACCGTCATCAACAGCTATGCCAGAGAGCTGGGAATTTTGAAAGAAAAGGATTCAAACTTTACTGGCGCAGATGTGCGCAACGGCATGACGGCAATTGTTTCTATCAAGCATCCAGATCCCCGGTTTGAAGGGCAGACAAAGACGAAGCTGGATAATCAGGATGCTGCGCGTATTACAAGTAAAATTACTGGAGAAGAGATTCAGTTATATTTTGACAAAAATCTTGATAATCTCAAAAAAGTAATTTCTTGCGCGGAAAAAGCGGCGAAGATCCGCAAAGCGGAAGAAAAAGCGAAAACGAATCTGTTGACGAAGCAAAAGTTTTCCTTTGATTCCAATGGCAAGCTTGCCAATTGTGAGAGCAGAGATCCTTTAAGCTGCGAAATATTTATCGTGGAGGGGGATTCTGCCGGAGGATCAGCCAAGACGGCGAGAGACCGGAATTTTCAGGCAATCCTCCCGATCCGGGGCAAGATTTTAAATGTAGAGAAAGCTAGCATTGACAAAGTCCTTGCCAATGCAGAGATTAAGACGATGATCAATGCGTTTGGATGTGGATTTTCGGAAGGGTATGGCAATGATTTTGATATATCAAAGCTGAGGTATCATAAGATTATCATCATGGCGGACGCCGATGTGGACGGGGCGCATATATCCACGTTGCTGTTGACGTTGTTTTACCGCTTTATGCCAGAACTGATCTTTGAAGGGCATATTTATATCGCCATGCCCCCGCTCTATAAAGCCATGCCTAGCAAGGGGGAGGAGGAATATCTGTATGATGATATCGCCCTGGAAAGATATAGAAAACGACACAAAGGTTCTTTTACTTTGCAAAGATACAAGGGACTTGGGGAGATGGATGCGGATCAGCTCTGGGAGACGACGTTGAATCCAAAGACACGTATTTTAAAGCAGGTGGAGATTGAAGATGCCAGAATGGCGTCGGATGTGACGGAAATGCTGATGGGAACGGAGGTTCCTCCGAGACGGGAGTTCATCCATGAACATGCCCAGGATGCAGAACTGGATATATAAGAGCAGCCAGAAATACAGAGTGTATGCAGAAAGGAATCAATCATGCAGCAGAGTGAACAGATCATACGGACAGAATATTCTGAGGTGATGCAAAAATCCTATATAGATTATGCTATGAGCGTGATTATCGCCAGGGCGTTGCCGGATGTCCGGGATGGGCTAAAGCCGGTGCAGCGAAGAACCTTATATGATATGCATGAGCTTGGAATCCGGCATGACCGGCCATTCCGTAAATGCGCCAGAATTGTCGGAGATACGATGGGTAAGTATCATCCCCATGGAGACAGTTCCATTTACGAAGCGCTAGTAGTAATGGCACAGGAATTTAAGAAAGGGCTCCCTCTGGTGGATGGTCATGGCAATTTTGGATCCATTGAGGGGGACGCAGCGGCGGCGATGCGCTATACTGAGGCCCGTCTTCAGAAAATTACCCAAGAGGCCTATCTTGCCGATCTGGACAAGGACGTCGTGGATTTTGTGCCCAATTTTGACGAGACGGAGAAAGAGCCTTCCGTGCTTCCGGTCAAGGTGCCCAATTTGCTGATTAACGGAGCGGAAGGAATTGCAGTGGGTATGGCAACGAGCATTCCCCCGCATAATTTTTTCGAGGTGATCGAGGGTGTTAAGGCATTTATGAAAAATCCCGATATTACCACCAAGGAATTGATGGAACATATCAAGGGCCCGGATTTCCCAACCGGGGGGATCGTCGTCAACCAGGACGACTTGCTGCAGATTTATGAAACCGGAGCTGGAAAGATCAAAATCCGGGGCAAGGTGGAAGTGGAGCAGGCAAAAGGCGGAAAACAGAAGCTGGTAATTACGGAAATTCCCTATCCGATGGTGGGCGCCAATATCGGAAAATTCCTGATGGACGTGGGGAATCTGGTGGAGACCAAGAAGACGGCGGATATCCTGGACATTTCCAATCAATCTTCCAAGGAAGGGATTCGGATCGTTCTGGATCTGAAAAAAGGCGCCGATGTGGAGAATCTTTGCAACATGCTGTATAAAAAGACGAGGCTTGAGGACTCCTTTGGCGTTAACATGCTTGCAGTGGCAGAGGGCAGGCCGGAAACCATGGGACTTATTCCAATTATCCGCCATCATGTGAATTTCCAATATACGCTTGCCACCAGGAAATACCGCACGCTTCTCGCCAAGGAACTGGACAAGAAAGAGATTCAGGAGGGGTTGATTCAGGCTTGCGACGTGATTGACTTGATCATTGAGATACTTCGAGGCGCTAAAAATATCAAGGATGCTAAGGATTGCCTGATGAACGGCAATACAGACAAGATCAGATTCCGCTATAAAGGATCTGTGGCGGATGCCAGGCAGCTTCATTTTACGGAACGGCAGGCGACGGCGATTCTGGAGATGAGGCTCTATAAGCTGATTGGCCTGGAAATTGAAGCGCTGATGAAGGAACATCAGGCAACGCTCTTAAACATTGCAAAATATCAGGAGATCTTAGGCAGCCGCAGTGCAATGTCGAAGGTGATTGTCAAGGAGCTGACCAAGTTTCAGAAAGAATATGCAAGGCCAAGGCGGACCAAGATAGAGAACGCAAAGGAAGCTGTTTACGAAGAGAAGAAAATAGAAGAGATGCCAGTGGTGCTTTTGATGGACCGTTTTGGCTATGTCAAGACGATTGATTTACAGACGTATGAACGAAACAGGGAGGCGGCAGATACAGAAAATAAATATGTGATGCACTGCATGAACACGGATAAGCTTTGTATTTTTACAGACAAGGGACAGCTTCATACGGTGAAGATCTTAGAGCTTCCTTTTGGAAAGTTCCGTGACAAGGGCACGCCTCTTGACAATGTAAGCAATTATGACAGTAGTGGGGAAGTGATGGTTTATGTCAACTGCCTGGGAAATCTGATCGGTAAAAATCTTCTGTTTGTCAACAGCCAGGGAATGATAAAAGTGGTTGCAGGGGATGAATTCGACGTCGCCAAGCGAACCACGGCGGCAACCAAGCTCAATGAAGGAGATACGGTTCTGACTGTTCTAATGCTGGAGCAATCACCAGAGGAGACGGTTATACTTCAGACCGAAAAGGGAATGTTCCTGCGCTTTCCTGCGGCGGATGTCCCAAGGAAAAAGAAGGGAGCCATCGGAGTTCGGGGAATAAAGATTGATCCTAAGGATCAGTTAAAAGCAGCGTACCTTGTGGGGGAAGAAGAAAGAATCATCGAGGAAAAGGAAAGGCAGATCATGCTGCACAGACTTAAGATCGCCAGCCGGGATGGAAAAGGCGTAAAGAAATAGAATAAGGCGGCCAGTAGGTAGGAGGAACATATGAAGGATAAAAAAATTGTAGGGTTTTTAAGAAACAGCCTGATTGTGGTGATTGCCGTCTGTATCCTGGTGTTTACCGGTGTGACTGTATTGATGACCCGTATGACCCAGGAGGTAGTCAGAGATATCAGCGATATTTACATGGAGGAAATGAATATACAGCTGCAACAGAAATTTCAGTCTATCATCGAACTTCGCCTGCAGCAGGTATCTGGCGTGATCCTGACGAATCCCCCAGAGGAAAGCCAGTATGGAGAAGCATTGCTGCAAGACTTACAAAAAAGGGCAGAGGTTAGAGATTTCGCCTATCTTGGATTTTATACAGAGCAAGGGGATTTGATAGATATTTATGGTAGCAAGTTACAGTTGGAGGATCATTACAAGATACAGACGTCTCTGATGGAACAGGGAGAATGCGTTACTCAGGGCTGGGACGAGAATCACCAAAAATTTCTTGCCCTGGGCGTGGAAGCAGCGTATGATCTCGGAGATGGGAGAAAGAGCATGGCGTTGATAGCGGGCCTTCCCATGGAATATCTTGATGAAGTGCTTTTTTTTGAAGAGCAAGATGAACAGGTTTATACCCATGTGATTGACCAGCAGGGCAATTTCGTGATCCGCAACGGAGGCGTCTACCAAGTAAATTATTTTCAGCGGATGATGGACGCTTATGGGGAAGAGGAAAAAAATCATATTGAGGGGCATGTAAAGAAACTTCAGGAGGCTATGAAACAGGGCGAGGACTATTCGATGCGGGTATACGCATACGGAGAAAAACGCATGGTGTATTGTTCTCCGCTTGCTGGGAATTCCTACTGGTATCTGGTTACTACTATGGTGGAGGGAAAGATCGATATCAGCGTTACCAAGCTGGATGCGATGCGCCTTGGAATCATGATGGGCTCTATGCTGTCTATATTGGTAATGATGGGAATTATTTTCTTGTTGTACTACCGCTGGTCCAAACAGCAGATGTTGGAACTGGACAAAGCAAGAAAAGAAGCGGTCGTTGCTAACGCTGCTAAGAGTGAATTTTTGGCAAGCATGAGCCATGACATCCGAACGCCGATGAACGCCATTGTAGGAATGACAGAGATCGCTTTGAAGAATATCCAAAACGGGGAACGAGTGGAAGACTGCCTGCGCAAGGTAAAGTTGTCCAGCAAGCATTTACTGGGGCTGATCAATGACGTGCTCGACATGTCTAAGATTGAAAGCGGAAAAATGACGCTTAATATTGAGGTGATGTCTCTTAGGGAGGTTATGGATGACATTGTAAATATCATTCAGCCTCAGATCAAGTCCAGAAATCAGCATTTTGACATTTTTATCGACCAGATTTTATGCGAGGAAATTTACGGTGACGGCGTCCGCCTCAATCAGGTGTCACTCAATCTTTTGTCCAACGCTGTGAAGTATACGCCGGAGGGCGGCAGGATTGATATCCACTTAAGCCAGGAAGCTTCTCCCAAAGGAGAGGATTACATAAGGACCAGTTTCAGCGTGGCAGACAACGGAATAGGAATGACTGAGGAATTCCAGAAGAAAATCTGGAATACGTTTACCAGAGAGCAGACAGACCAGGTACATCATATTGCTGGAACAGGACTGGGAATGGCCATCACGAAAAGCATTGTAAGCCTTATGGGCGGTAGCATTGAGTTGGAGAGCCAGAAAGGAAAGGGAAGTAAATTTACTGTGGTCTTGGACCTCAAGAAAGCGGAAGGGGTTGTGGCGCACATGAAGCTTCCGGAATGGGATGTGCTGGTAGTTGACGATAATGAACAGCTCTGTCTTACGGCAACCTCAAATCTGGAGGAACTTGGAGTTCATGCGCAGTGGGAACAACATGGAGCGCAGGCAGTGGAGTTGCTGGAAGAGCGCCACAGAGAAGGCAAGGATTTTGATTTTGTATTGATTGACTGGAAAATGCCTGAGATGGATGGAATGGAAACAATCCGTGAGATCCGAAGAAGGGTGCCGAAAAGAATTCCTCTGTTTTTGATGTCTGCATATGATTGGAACGATATTGAAGAAGAGGCAGACAAATTGGATATTGAAGGATTCATTTCAAAGCCATTGTTTAAGTCTACTTTATTTGCATGTCTTAGTAAGTATGTGGAAGGACTTGAGAGAAAAGATGATGGCAAGGACAGCCAGAATATAGATTTTACTGGTAAGAAAGTTCTTCTCGCTGAAGATATTGACCTCAATTGGGAGATTGCCAATGAGATTCTTTCCGCTACAGGAATGGAGCTGATTCATGCTTGCAACGGCAAGGAATGTCTGGAATTTTTTGAAGCGTCAGAGCCTGGGACGTATGATGCGATATTGATGGATATCCGCATGCCGGTGATGAATGGGTATGAGGCCACGGAAGCGATTCGCGGACTGGATCGCAGTGACCGGGATCTTCCGATTATTGCGATGACAGCCGATGCATTTTCTGACGATGCGCAAAGATGCTTAAACATCGGTATGAATGCGCACATACCAAAACCCCTTGACATTAAGCAGTGCATGACAGTGCTGCAGAAATTTTTACATTAAATGGGAGGCACCATGGAAAGAGAGACAGAGGTTATAATTGTGGGCAGCGGAGCGGCAGGCTTATTTTGTGCGCTGCGGCTTCCAGAACATATTAAGGCGGCGATTATAACCAAGGATGCGGCAGAGAACAGCGATTCCTTTTTGGCACAGGGAGGAATCTGCATGCTCCGCTCCGAAGAAGATTACGAAGCCTATTTTGAAGATACCATGAAGGCGGGACATTACAGGAATAACCCGGAATCGGTGAAAATCATGATTCGCAGCTCTGGAAAGATCATCGAGCATTTGATTCGTTACGGCGTGCAGTTTGACCGGAGGAACGGGGAATTGGCTTTTACCAGGGAAGGGGGACATTCCAAGCCGAGAATATTGTTCCATGAAGATATTACCGGAAAGGAAATTACAGGAAAGCTTCTGGAACAGGTAAAAAGACGCAGCAATATCACGATGTATGAATACACGGAAATGATAGATATTCTTTGCGACAATGGAAGTTGCTGCGGCATCATAGCAGTGGATTCTGCGAAAGAGGTGATACCGGTCCGAGCGCAGCATACAGTGTTTGCATGTGGCGGAATTGGGGGCTTATACCGTCATTCTACGAATTTTCCGCATTTGACAGGGGACGCCCTTGCAATTGCGCTACGTCATCAAATTCCATTACAGGACGTTAATTTTGTCCAGGTTCATCCTACGACCTTGTATACAGAGAAACCTGGACGGAAGTTTTTAATTTCAGAGTCTGTCCGGGGGGAGGGGGCAGTGCTTTATAACGGCAAAATGGAGCGATTTGTAGATGAGCTGCAGCCAAGGGACATTGTGACCCATGCCATTCAAGAGCAGATGAAGAAAGACAGAAAACCGTATGTCTGGCTTTCCATGGAGCATGTTCCCAAGGATGATATCCTGGGACATTTTCCCAATATTTATCAGCGGTGCATGGAGGAAGGATATGACATAACCAAGGAATGCATCCCGGTAGTTCCAGGCCAGCATTATTTTATGGGCGGCATTCAATCCGATATGGATGGCAAAACGTCTATGCAGGGATTGTATGCGGTAGGAGAGACGAGCTGTAATGGCGTGCATGGAGCGAATCGGCTTGCCAGCAATTCCTTGCTGGAAAGCCTGGTATTTGCAGACAGGGCGGCACAGGCGATTGCGAGGGAGAGTGCGCAGAGCCTGCCCAGAGAGGAACAAGTATTTTGTCCAGAACAATATACCGATTTGACAAAGCTGCACCAGGAGAATCAGGAACTGGTGCGGCAAGAAATAGAGAGGATGAAAAAAGTATATGAACAACAACATAACCATGACCTTAAACGTGGATGAATTGATTCTTTCTGCATTGCGGGAAGATATTTCCAGTGAAGATGTGACCACCAATGCGGTAATGCCAAAGGGCCGCAGAGGCGAGGCGCAGTTAATTTGCAAACAGGACGGAATTCTTTCTGGTCTGTTTGTCTTCCAGCGGGTGTTTGAACTGTTGGATCAGGATATTGAAGTGTTGCTTCACTTCCAGGATGGGGATTCGGTCAGGAAGGGAGAACTCATAGGAACTGTTACTGGAGATATCCGCGCCATCTTATCGGGAGAGCGCACGGCGCTGAATTATCTTCAGAGAATGAGCGGGATTGCCACTTACACCCATTCTATTGCAATGTTGCTTGAAGGCAGCAAGGTGAAATTGCTGGATACTAGGAAGACGACTCCCAATAACCGCATTTTTGAGAAATACGCAGTAAAGACAGGAGGGGGATATAACCACCGTTATAATCTGTCAGACGGAGTGTTGCTCAAAGACAACCATATCGGGGCAGCCGGCGGCGTGAAGCAAGCAGTGGAAATGGCGAAAGAATATGCTCCGTTTGTGCGCAAAATAGAGATTGAATGTGAGTCTTTGGAAATGGTGAAAGAGGCAGTCGAAGCTGGAGCAGACATTATCATGCTAGATAATATGGGCGTGGACGAAATGAGAGAGGCGATTGCGGTAATCGGCAAGCGGGCGGAGATTGAATGTTCTGGCAATGTCACAAAGGAAAATATTGAACGCTATATTTCCTTGGGCGTGGACTATATTTCCAGCGGCGCTCTGACTCATTCTGCGCCAATCATGGATATTTCGTTGAAGAACCTTCATGCGTTGTAGAACGAAAGAAAGGATGTTTTTATATGATAGATTTCGAAAAGAGTAAATACGGGGAAGCTGCGGAAGAGAATTTCCGAAAGGGCTATAACTGTGCGCAGGCGGTATTCTTGGCATTTCAGGATTTGTATGAAATGGATGAGATAACAGCGGCGAAGCTGAGCTCTTCTTTTGGCGGGGGCATGGGCAGGCTTCGGGAAGTCTGCGGCGCTGTCAGCGGAATGTTCATGGCGGCAGGGATGCTTTATGGCTATGATACCCCAGGCGCGCACACCAGCAAGACAGAACATTATCAGAGAATTCAGGAGCTTGCCAAAGCATATGAGGTGGAAAACGGCTCCATCGTGTGCCGTGAATTACTGGGATTGGAGCAAAAGAGGCAGGAACCAGAACCAGAGAAACGGACAAAAGAGTATTACAAGAAGCGTCCCTGTCCCAAGCTAGTACGGATGGCGGCAGCAATCATGGAGGAATATATTACAGAGAATCCGCTACCGTAAAGATAAGGGACAGCGTTGCCTTTTACTAGGAATAATGGCGAAATAAAAAGGAAACCAACATGACGGAATTGGTTTCCTTTTTGTGATATCGTCCTATAAGAGAACAAAGCCTCTTAGGCAGGATCGCTCTGCAGTGTCGGAGACGAAATCTCGCTAAAGCGATCGGCTGCAGGATTCTTTGTTGTATGAAAATAATTAAGCAAGGCTGTTGACAGCTTTGGTCAAACGGGAAATCTTTCTTCCAGCGGTATTCTTATGATATACGCCCTTAGAAGTAGCTTTGCTGATTTGAGAAATCGCAGTTTTCAACGCAGCCTGAGCAGCCTCTTTTTCCTTAGCTGTGATCGCAGCCTCTACTTTCTTAATAGAAGTCTTAACAGCAGATTTGATAGCTTTATTGCGAGCTGTTCTCGTCTCAGTTACTAAAATTCTCTTTTTCGCAGATTTGATGTTAGCCAATCCGTACACCTCCAATATACAATAATATTATTCACGGCAATCCAATTGACTGTATGATGCAAAGAAGGACTGCGCATTGTTCCATGGTTGTTTCATTAAAGCCGGACACGGACGATCTAATGGAAACATACTAATATAGTTTAGTCCCATTTTTTCTGTCTGTCAATACATATTTTGTTTTTTTTTGCAGAAAATGAGATAAAAGAAACTTTTGGAGGGATAAAATGAGTCAGTTTCAGGTGCGTACCGATCTGGCGTTGGAAACCAGAGAGAAATTCGAAGAAGACAACGTAGAAATAAAAGGGGTTCGTGTCGAAGAAGAATTCCAAAAAGAAAGAGAGATAAAGATCACGACTATGGTCATTGAGACGGAGAATGGCGCCAAGGCAATGGGCAAGCCCAAAGGCACCTATATTACCATGGAGGCGGAAAACATGGATTGCCAGGATGAGGATTATCATAGAGAGATTTCCCTGGAGCTAGCAAAATTGATCAGAAAATTGCTGCCTGACTGCAAAGAGCCTTTATCTGTGCTGGTGGCGGGACTTGGCAACCGGGAGGTGACGCCGGACGCCCTGGGGCCGAGGGCGGTAGATAATCTGATGATTACGCGGCACATCTTAAAAGAATTTGGGAAGTATGCATTTGGCGAGGAAGAAGTCAATGCAGTCAGCGGAATCGTGCCAGGAGTGATGGCGCAGACTGGCATGGAGAGCCAGGAGATTATTCGCGGGGTCATTGAGGAGACCAAGCCAGACGTGGTGATTGCCATTGATGCGCTGGCAGCGCGCAGTACCAGGCGGCTTGGGAGGACGATACAGATTACCGATACCGGGATTAATCCTGGTTCCGGGGTTGGAAATCACCGGCATGGGTTGTCAAAAGATACCGTGGGCATTCCGGTGATAGCGATCGGCGTTCCTACGGTGGTGGATGCGGCGACGATAGTCAGTGACACCATGCAGACATTGATCCAGGCCATGGAGGAAAACAGCCATTTTCGGACCTTGAGCACAGGACTGAATGCATTGAATGACATGGAGAAATATGAGTTAATCCGCGAACTGCTGTCCCCGCAGCTCAATACCATGTTTGTGACGCCCAAAGACATTGATGAGTCTATCAAGCGTTTGAGCTATACCTTGTCAGAGGGGCTAAACATTGCTTTTGCATAAATTTTTTCGTACAGGCATATATTTTCATAGTAACTTATCATCAGAGTCGGCCTGCGGCCTGGCGTGCCGCAGAGCTGACATTATATTGCAAGGGCTTTTCTCTCATAAGGATGGGCCCATGAAGATGGGAATGGGAAGACTTGGGAAAGAAAAGAAAGAGGACGGCAAAGTCTATACAACTACTGGGAGCCATTGTCAGCGTGATGTTTGTCTTTGTCTGCTATCAAAGCATGGCGTCTTCTGGCAAAACGCCAGCGTTGAAACAGCTTTTTAATTTTATCAGGGAGGAGACGGCAGTGGCTGCCTGGAAAAATTGTATGCCAGTGATGCTGAAAGAGGAAGAAGGGGAGCTTACGATGGAAAATTTCCTACTGAAAAAGTTAGATCAGTTTTATCCGTTATATGCGTTCAGCGGGACGCTGACGGAGTACAACACCCAGATTGAGAGCAGCCTCACTTGCGGCATGGAGCAAGAAAACCAGCAAGAGAGTCAGCAGACGCAGGAGAAGGAAGAAGGAAAGAAAGAGAAAGAACCAGGGAAAAAGGAGCGTAAGCAACAAAAAGAAAAACCGGAAAAGGGAGATCAAAAGGTTGCTGCAAAAGATGGCGAAAGCAAAACGGGTACGGGAAAAGTCGTGGAGATCTCAAGGGAAAAACTCAATGATTTTGACTATCTGGTGCAGAACTTCTATCAGATAGACCGCACCACCACCATTGACGGCAGCGAATTGAACGCTCAGGCAATGCTTGCCAAGGATATGACGCTTACCGGGGATGCAGAACACGTGCAGATTTTGATTTACCATACGCATTCTCAGGAAGGCTATCTAGATTCTACACCTGGCGATCCGTCTTCAAGCGTCTTGGCATTGGGCGAACGGCTGACGCAGCTTCTTAAGGATCAATATGGCTATAATGTAATGCATCATACCGGGGAATACGACGTCAAAGACCGGGATAATGCATACTCCTATTCAGGTCCGGCATTGGAGCAGATTCTAGCAGATCATCCCAGCATAGAAGTGGTAATCGACCTGCACCGGGACGGCGTTCCAGATACGGCGCACCTTGTATCAGAAGTAAATGGAAAGCAGACGGCGCAGATTATGTTTTTCAATGGGCTTAGCCGCACGACTGCCAATGGGAATATTGCTTATCTCCAAAACCCCAATCTTGCAGACAACCTGGCATTTTCTTTTCAGATGAAGCTGGCGGCAGAGGAGTATTATCCGGGATTTGCCCGCGCTACTTATCTCAAAGGATATCGCTATAATCTCCACTATCGTCCCAAAAGCTTGCTAGTGGAGGTGGGAGCGCAAACTAACACGCTAGAAGAGGCAATGAACGCCATGGAGCCATTGGCGGATATTTTACATAAGGTGCTGTCGCCGTGAAAAAAAATCTATCATTGTGCGATAGGACGGAAAAGGAAGGTGTCCTAGAATGGATGATCATAAGGTAGGGAACGCCAGGATTTTGGAATGGCAGGAGCTAAAGGAAAAGGAGCGCAGCCAGCAGGAAGAACGGCTGATGGAGTCTGTCTACCGGCTAGAACCAGCCTATTGGGTCGGGGTAAAGCTGTTGGAATCGGGTCTGTATGGAGCATTTTGCTTTCATGAGGGGAGTAATGTGAAACGGCGGGTGGCAAGTGCCGCTTTTCTGCTGGATGAACAGGAATTTTTGCTGGTGATTCTCAAGGATGAAAACAATGTTCTTCATCATATGAAAAGCGTTCCAGGGGATGACGATGAAATGGAAGAAAAGCTGGAAACGGTTTTTGAGGGAATCTTAAAGCAGGGGCAGCGCAATGTGGAGGAGATGGAGAAATATTTGATGGATATGGAGCGGGAGATTGTGGGAGGAAAGACGAGCCGCAACCGCAACCGGTCCATTTTTGAATGTAAACGTTTGCTCACCGTATGGAAAAATGATTATGTGCAGTTCTTAAATATGATAGAGGGCATCAATAGGTTAGAGGACAAGAAATCAGAAACCAAGGGCAGGATTTTAAACGAGGGGGCGTCCTGCTATTTTCGCATCTATGAGAATAAGCTGCGGCACATGACGGAGGAAATACAGTTTTTGTATGAGGAACTTGTGCATATCCGCGAGGCTTTGGATGCGGCGCTGTCTTATGAGCAGAACCGCATCATGAAGCTGTTTACGACAGTGACTACGATTTTTATGCCGTTGTCTTTGATTGCCGGCTGGTATGGCATGAATTTTGAGGGGATGCCAGAGCTTCATTGGCAGCATGGCTATGGCTTTGTATCAGCATTAAGCCTGTTGGTGCTGCTGATTTGCTTTTGGTTTTTCAAAAAAAAGAAATTGTGTTAGAGCGTGTAAAAAACGTTCTCACAAAGGTGCCGTTTATAAACTTTTTATTAAATCTAAAAATGTGTATTGACAAAAAAAAAGAGGAGTGCTACATTTATTTACATAAGCTGTTAGCACTCAATATGAAAGAGTGCTAATAACACAAAACAGCAAACAGCAGAATGGAGAATTTGGCAAGGAGGAATCGGAATGAAATTAGTACCATTAGGAGACAGAGTCGTGTTGAAGCAGTTTGAGGCCGAGGAGACTACTAAGTCTGGAATTATCTTGGCAGGAAGCGCGCAGGAGAAGCCGCAGGAAGCAGAGGTAGTAGCAGTAGGACCTGGCGGAATGGTAGACGGGAAAGAAGTGACCATGCAGGTAAAAGTGGGAGACAAGGTAATCTATTCCAAGTATGCGGGCAATGAAGTGAAGCTGGATGGAGAAGAATTCATTATCGTAAAGCAGAATGACATTTTAGCAGTGGTAGAATAATAGAAAAGGAGACAAATCATCATGGCAAAGGAATTAAAATATGGAACAGAAGCCAGAGCGGCGCTCGAGGCTGGCGTAGATAAATTAGCAAATACAGTAAGAGTGACATTAGGGCCGAAAGGAAGGAACGTGGTGCTGGATAAATCCTTTGGCGCTCCTTTGATTACCAATGACGGCGTGACTATTGCAAAGGAGATTGAGCTGGAGGACGCTTTTGAGAACATGGGCGCTCAGCTTGTCAAGGAAGTTGCCACAAAGACCAATGATGTTGCCGGAGACGGAACTACCACGGCAACCGTGCTGGCACAGGCAATGATCAAAGAAGGCATGAAGAATCTGGAAGCAGGGGCTAATCCTATCGTGTTAAGGCGCGGCATGAAGAAAGCTACGGATAAGGCCGTAGAGACCATCGCAGCCATGAGCCAGAAAGTAAACGGCAAGGATCAGATCGCAAAAGTTGCGGCTATCTCCGCCGGGGATGAAGAGGTAGGAAACCTGGTGGCGGACGCTATGGAGAAAGTTTCCAACGATGGCGTAATTACCATTGAGGAGTCCAAGACCATGCAGACTGAGCTTGACTTGGTAGAAGGCATGCAGTTTGACCGGGGATATATTTCCGCATACATGGCTACCGACATGGATAAGATGGAAGCAAATCTTGATGAACCTTACATCTTGATTACAGATAAGAAAATCAGCAATATTCAGGAAATTCTTCCTTTGCTGGAGCAGGTGGTACAGTCTGGAGCAAGGCTTCTGATCATTGCCGAGGACATTGAGGGAGAAGCGCTTACTACGTTGATCGTGAACAAACTGCGAGGAACTTTTAATGTAGTCGCAGTCAAAGCGCCAGGTTACGGCGACAGAAGAAAGGCAATGTTGGAGGATATTGCAATTCTTACCGGAGGACAGGTGATTTCAGAAGAGGTAGGCCTGGAACTCAAAGAAACTACGCTGGATCAGTTGGGACGCGCCAAGTCTGTCAAAGTCCAGAAAGAAAATACCATCATCGTGGACGGCGAAGGAGACAGGGACGCCATTGCTGCAAGAGTGTCTCAGATCAGAGCGCAGATTGAGGAGACTACATCTGAATTTGATAAGGAAAAACTTCAAGAGCGGCTTGCGAAACTTGCTGGCGGCGTAGCTGTCATCCGTGTAGGAGCGGCAACTGAGACGGAGATGAAAGAGAGCAAGCTTCGCATGGAAGACGCTTTGAATTCCACCAGGGCAGCCGTAGAGGAAGGAATTATTGCTGGCGGCGGTTCTGCATATATCCATGCAGCGAAAGAAGTGGCAAAGCTTGCCGATACCTTGGAGGGAGACGAGAAGACAGGTGCAAAGGTGATTCTCAAAGCACTGGAATCCCCATTATTCTATATAGCTGCCAACGCCGGATTGGAAGGCGCTGTGATCATCAATAAAGTCAAAGAGTCTGAACAGGGCGTTGGATTTGACGCAGCAAAGGAAGATTATGTAGACATGGTTTCTGCAGGAATTCTTGATCCTGTCAAGGTGACAAGAAGCGCGCTGCAGAATGCGACTTCCGTAGCTTCAACGCTTCTTACCACAGAGTCTGTCGTGGCAAATATCAAAGAGGAAGTTCCGGCTATGCCAGCAGGCGGCGCAGGCGGAATGGGAATGATGTAAGGAAGCTTTGATACCCCTGATTTGAAAAAAAGGGCTGTCGTTTCCGCGATTGAAAAATCGTGGGGCGGCGGCCCCTTTTTTACTTGACAGTTCAAGGATAATGCCCTAATATTAATAGATAGCGAGCTTTAAATTGTTTTGCGGATTTTGAAGTATGTCATGACGCAAAAATGGGAACAATGTGATATTAGCAGAAGGGAATGAATCGGTATGAATGAAGAAATAAAAGAACAAATGAGAGCGGCAGGAGTTAATATTGAAGGCGCACTGGGACGGTTGATGAACAATGAGAAATTATATGTGCGCCTTTTGGGCAAGTTTAAGGCGGACGCCAATTACCAGGGGCTTAAGGATGCAGTGGCGCAGCAACAGTACGAGGATGCATTTAATTATGCCCATGCGTTGAAGGGCGTTGCTGGAAATCTGGGCCTGGACAGCTTGATGAACGCAGACATCGTCATTGTGGAGAAGCTGCGCAGTCAGAATTATGAGGGGCTTGACGCTGATGTCGTGGCTCTTACCGAAGCTTATGACAATATTATGGAGATTGTTGAGAAAATAGCTTGAGAAGATGGCATTTGTCGGGGAAATATGATGCAGTTTTGATAATAACAGTAGAATCAGAAGGAGGAACGCTCTGGTGGGAAGAATTGCGGTGGTAACGGACAGCAACAGCGGGATTACGCAGTCTGAGGCGAAGAAATGCGGCGTATATGTGATGCCTATGCCGTTTTTTATTGATGATGAAACTTATTTTGAGGATATTGACCTTTCGCAGCAACAGTTTTATGAGAAGCTTGAGGGCAAGTCCAATATCTCTACCTCTATGCCAGCAGTGGGATCCGTTACAGATTTGTGGGATGATCTGCTAAAGGAACATGACGAGATCGTGCATATTCCCATGTCCAGCGGACTGAGCAGTTCTTGTGAGACGGCAGTGATGCTTTCACAGGAATATGAGGGCAGAGTACAGGTAGTTAACAACCAGAGAATATCTGTCACCCAAAAGCAGAGCGTATGGGATGCTATTGAATTGGTGCAGCAGGGTAAGAATGCCAGAGAGATTAAAGATTTTCTGGAAGAGGTTAAATACGATTCCAGTATCTATATCATGGTGGATACATTGTACTATCTGAAGAAAGGCGGACGCATCACCCCGGCAGCGGCGGCGCTGGGGACGCTTCTAAAGTTAAAGCCAGTCCTGCAGATACAGGGAGAGAAGCTTGACGCTTATGCCAAAGCCAGGACTGTCAAGCAGGCAAGAACCATTATGATAGACGCGTTAAAAAATGATTTTATGAAACGTTTTGGTGATCCGACAGGAAGCAATATGCATATATTCGCTGCATATACCAAGGACCGGGAGACGGCCCTGGATTTTAAGGCGCAGATTGAGGAAGCCTTTCCTGGACAGGAAGTGGAACTGACGGATCCTCTTTCTCTTAGTGTTGCTTGCCATATCGGACCGGGAGCTCTTGCCGTGGCATGTTCTAGGAAAATCAGCGTCCGCTAAGGTATTTACAAAGGTCGACATAGGCAGGGCCAAGGAGGAGAAGAGTGAAAAAACGGATTGGAACAAAGATTGTATTACTTGTAGGAATTTTGTCCTTGATTTTTATTTTATTCGGCATTGCGAACGTGGCTGCAATTTCTGAAATTAATGAGAGAAACGGGGAAATTGCCGATGTTTATTTGGAATTGCGCAAGATTGAAGGGCAAATGTCAGTCCAGGTGCAGGAATTTCGTAATTTGATGGATACTACGAAACTGAAAACCCAGGGAGGGGATGCTGTTAAACAGAAAGTAAGCCTTATAAAAGACTATTTAGCACAGATGGAAGCGCTGTGCAAAAAGACGTCGGATCAGGCTTTGAATGAAAGCTTTGCATCTTATAAACAGCATTTTGAAGAGTATATGTCCTTGGGGATTGAGGCGGCGGAATATATCGACAACAGAGATACGATGTCGGCTTTGATCGTTTTGGGAGACAGCAAAGAGCTTGGCGACTCCCTGGATGAGTATAAAGCGCTATATACAGACGCCATGGAAACCAGGATCAGCCTAGTGTCAGGGCAGATTGACATTAAAATATCAGGTACATACATTTTTAACATTGTGATGGTTCTTATTTTGCTTCTGTTTGCATTGTGCACAATCCTGATTGTGATTTGCACCATTGCTCGTCCTGCGAAGAAAGCCAGCGGTCATTTGAATCAGATTGTTGCTAAGATTGAGAAAGAAGAAGGAGATTTGACAGAACGCATCACAGTGAAGACGCAGGATGAAGTAGGCCAGCTTGTGACAGGGGTCAATGGGTTTATTGAGCAGCTTCAGAATCTGATACAGAAACTGAAAGGAGAATCTGAGCGCATGATGGATTCTGCGGATAATATCACTGAACGGGTCAATCTGTCAAATGAAAATGTGACCAGCGTGTCTGCTTCCATGGAACAGCTTGCCGCCAGCATGGAGGAAGTTTCCGCCACCTTAGAGCAGATCGTGGAGGGAAGCGACGATATCTATGCCAAAGTCAAGCAAATGGCCCAGCGCGTAGTAAGCGGGGCGGAATTGGTGGTGGATATTAAGGCAAAGGCAGAGAATATCCAAAAAGACACGGTCAAAAGCAAAGCGGCTGCCAGCCATATGATTCTGGAAATCCGTAAGACCTTGGAGCAGGCTGTGGCGGAGAGCCGCAGCGTGGAACGGATCAATGAGCTGACAGGCGATATCCTGAATATTACCAGTCAGACCAATCTCTTGGCTCTGAATGCCTCGATTGAGGCGGCAAGGGCAGGGGAAGCAGGCAGGGGATTTGCCGTGGTGGCAGACGAGATACGCACTCTGGCAGATAGCAGCAAGGATACGGCGAATAACATTCAGAACATTAGCAACATGGTGACTGCCGCGGTGGATAAGCTTGCCAAGAGCGCAGAAGATATGCTGCGGTTTATTGACGAGGACGTAATGAAAGATTACGACGGCTTTGTGGATATGGCTAATAATTATCAGGACGATGCAGAGCGTGTCAATGAGATCTTGACGGAGTTTTCCGGAAGGACTTCTGAGGTGGAAGACATTATGGAGCATATCAATACAGGAATCAATAATATTTCCAATACCGTGGATGAAAGTGCAAAGGGAGTTTCCAATGCGGCGGAGAATACCGGAGTTTTGGTGGAAGCGATGGAACATATCCGAAAGGAAACGGAAAACAACCAGAGCATATCACGGGAGCTTCGCAGCGAAGTGGAACGGTTTAAAAAAGTGTAAGCTGCAGGCACAAGGGAGGAGAAGGGATCCTGGCAGGATTTCTTCTCCTCTTCCCACGGGCAGCGGAGCAACGAAACTTAAAAACGTTGATGCATAAAAGGAGGAACTTATCAATGGTTAAGGCAATAGTCGGAGCAAACTGGGGCGATGAAGGAAAGGGCAAGATTACGGATATGATGGCAAGGGAAGCGGATATTATCGTGCGTTTTCAGGGCGGCGCCAATGCCGGGCATACCATCGTAAACGATTATGGAAAATTTGCGCTTCATACGCTTCCAAGCGGGGTCTTTTATGAGCACACCACCAGTGTGATCGGGAATGGCGTGGCGCTTAACATTCCGGTTCTCTTTGCAGAAATTCAGTCGATTGTGGACCAGGGCGTTCCAGCGCCAAAGATTTTGGTTTCTGACCGTGCGCAGATGGTGATGTCCTATCACATATTGTTCGATCAATATGAGGAGGAACGCCTGGGCGGCAAATCTTTCGGTTCCACTAAGTCTGGAATTGCGCCTTTCTATTCAGATAAATATGCAAAAATTGGTTTTCAGGTCAGTGAGCTTTTTGACGAGCAAGCTTTGTCTGAAAAGGTGGTTCGTGTCTGTGAAACGAAAAACGTGCTGCTGGAGCATTTGTATCACAAGCCGCTGTTATCCCCGGAGGATCTTAAGAAAGAGCTTATGGAATACCGCAGGATGATAGAGCCGTATGTATGTGATGCCTCTGCTTATCTGTGGAACGCCATTCAGGAAGGGAAAGATATCTTGCTGGAAGGCCAGTTAGGCTCTTTGAAAGATCCAGATCATGGAATCTATCCCATGGTAACCTCGTCTTCCACGCTTGCAGCTTATGGAGCGATCGGCGCAGGGATTCCGCCATATGAAATCCGCAAGATTATTACGGTGTGCAAGGCATATTCTTCGGCCGTTGGCGCAGGGGCGTTTGTCAGTGAAATTTTTGGCGAGGAAGCGGATGAGCTGAGGCGCAGAGGAGGAGACGGAGGCGAGTACGGCGTGACTACAGGGCGTCCCAGGCGCATGGGATGGTTTGACGTGGTGGCAAGCAAGTATGGCTGCCGGATGCAGGGCACGACGGACGTGGCGTTTACAGTGCTCGATGTTCTCGGGTATCTCGATGAGATCCCTGTCTGCGTAGGGTATGAGATTGACGGGGCGGTAACTACTGAATTTCCGACTACCGTGAAGCTGGAAAAGGCAAAACCTGTATTAGAAGTTCTTCCGGGCTGGAAATCCGATATCCGGGGGATTAAAAAATACGAGGATCTTCCAGAAAACTGTAGAAAATATATTGAATTTGTGGAAGAAAAGATTGGATTCCCAATTACCATGATTTCCAATGGACCCGGCAGAGACGATATCATATATCGTTCATCGAAAAGGAGTGGGAATTAGAGATATGATCAAAAACGTGGTGTTTGACGTTGGCAAAGTCCTGGTAGAATTTGACTGGCAGGGGGGTTTTGACGCCTTGAATTTTTCACCGGAAGCCTATGAGAAAGTAGCTCATGCGACAGTGCTCTCAGAGCTGTGGAACGAATTTGACCGCGGCAGAATGCCGGAGGAGGATATCCTGGAAGGCTTTCTGAAAAAGGCCCCGGATTGCGAGTCAGAGATTATGCGTTTTTGGAATAACATCGGAAATAGCATTAAACGATATGACTATGCATTCGCTTGGATAAGAAAGCTAAGGGAACAGGGATATCGTGTGTATCTGCTTTCTAATTATCCAAGAAGGCTTTACTTTCAGAGTATGGAAGAGCTGGCGTTTGTAGAGGAGGTAGACGGGGCGGTGTTCTCCTATGAGGTGCAGTCGGTTAAGCCGGAGCCGGAGATTTATCAGGCGTTGATGAAAAAATATCAGTTGAATCCTACGGAGTGCGTATTTTTAGATGATAACCGCGCAAATATTATTGCAGCGAACCAGTTAGGCATGGCAACCATTCATTTTCATACCAAATCCCAGGCAGAAGAAGAATTGAGAAGCCTGGGAGTGGAATAAGGGAAGCTTGATTAAGAAATTAGTGATTCATGCTTTGACGCATCAAGTGCGGTCATATGGTGACATCTTTTATTTGCGCCAGCGAGCATGATTGTTGCATTATTTAGCCCCATGCTTCGAATTTTCGTCGGCTTTCTTTTTTAACATCTTGTATAGAAAGCCATAAAGCCAGAGCAATACTGGAAGCGCCATGCTGGCGAACAGGGCGGCCATGAACATGGGAAAGAAATTCTTTCCAAGAACGGCAAGGACAAGGGTGGAAAGGTATAATCCAACCAATAGGATAATGCCAAAGATGGCAAGCAATTGTTGTATTTTTTTCATAAGCGCTCCTTTGTCAGTACAATTGTTTTCTGCGTTAAAGACGTTCGGCTGTGAAGAGCCTGCGCCTTTAACGCAGGAGGTTCCATAGATATCATAGCTTGTCCGGGGCAGTTTGGCAAGAGGGTTTTATTGTTTGAACAGATTTGCAGCAGTGTTGCATCGATTTACCAAAGAAAAGGGCATAAGTGCTTCATTAGGAGGAATGTATGAAACAGTTGTTACAGGGATTTAAGGATGGAAGCGCCATCGGGATTGGCTATCTGTCCGTATCCTTTACATTTGGGCTTGCGGCGGTTTCTTCCGGCTTAGACTGGTGGGAGGCTTTGCTGGTGTCCGTGATGAACCTTACCTCCGCCGGGCAGTTTGCAGGAATTACCATCATGGCGGCGGCAGGTTCTTATATTGAGATGGCGGTCTCCCAGCTTGTCATCAATCTGCGCTATGCGTTGATGAGCATCTCGCTGTCCCAGAAAGTGGACCCAAGGTTTCATGCAGGCAGAAAGATGCTGCTTGGCTTTGCTGTTACAGATGAGATCTTTGCGGTAGCCATGAGCCGGGAGCGGGAAGTGAGCAGTCAGTATTTTTTGGGACTTGCAGTGCTGCCTTATTTGGGCTGGACGTTTGGCACTCTGGCAGGGGCGGTTTGTGGAAATATTCTGCCTCAAAACATCAGCGACGCTTTGGGGCTTGCCATCTATGGAATGTTTATCGCAATCATCGTTCCTGCGATGAAGAAAGACAGCCGCATATTAAAGATAACTTTGCTGGCGGTGGCTTTAAGCTTTGCCTTATATTATCTTCCAGGCGTATGTAATATTTCCAGCGGTTTTGCAGTGATTATCTGCGCAGTGCTGGCGTCGGCGGCAGGAGCGGCGTGCTTTCCCATGGAAGAAGAGATGCAGGAGGAGGCGTAATGGAGACAGGCGTATTTTGGAGTTATCTGTTGGTGATGTTTGCAGTTACATATCTGATCCGGGTGGTTCCGTTTGTATTGTTTCATAAGAAGATAGAGAATCCGTTTATCCGCTCCTTTCTTGCTTATATCCCCTATACAGTATTGGGCGCTATGACCTTTCCAGCGGTATTTTATGCTACGGGCTCCCCAGTCACTGCGGCGGCAGGAGTGGCAGCGGCTTTATTGGCGGCTTATCGGGGCAAGGGGTTGTTCATGGTAGCAGTCTGTGCCAGTCTGGCGGCTTTATTGGCTGGATTGGCGTTGCAGATTTTTTTATAGTTTTTAGGATCTATCAAGAAAGTAGTTAAAATCAAGAGGAGGAATGAACTATGGGTAATATACCAACACCGCACATTGAGGCTAAGGCTGGAGATTTTGCAAAAACAGTTTTGATGCCAGGAGATCCTCTCCGGGCGAAATTTATTGCAGAGACATATTTGGAACAGGCGCGCTGCGTCAACCAGGTAAGAGGCATGCTTGCCTTTACTGGCTATTACAAAGGAAAAGAGCTGTCTGTCATGGGCTCTGGCATGGGAATGCCTTCCATTGCGATCTATTCTTATGAACTGTTTCATTTTTATGATGTTGACAATATCATTCGCATAGGTTCCGCAGGAGGGCTCCAGGATGATTTAAACGTAATGGATGTAGTGATTGGAATGGGTGCTTCCGTGGTCTCTGATTATCCAAATCAGTTTGGATGTCCGGGACATTTGGCTCCGCTGGCAGATTATGGACTGCTGAGCAAGGCGGTGGAGAGCGCAAAGGATCTTGGGACTGAGGTCCGAGTGGGAAACATCTTGTCCGAAGATGCGTTTTATTCCGAGCGTTCCAAAGATTGTTTCAAGAAAATGGGTGTTCTCGCCGTAGAGATGGAAAGCGGCGCGCTCTATCTCAATGCCGCCAGGGCGGGGAAACATGCCCTCTGCATTCTGACAATTTCAGATCATTTATACCGTCCTGGAGAGCTTACTTCTCAGCAACGGCAGGAAGGACTAGGAAAGATGATTGAAATTGCTTTAGAGACAGCGGTTCGGGCTTAGAAACTGCTGCTTAATAATTGCAAAAGCCTCATGCTCCAAATATGCAAGGAGCATGGGGCTTTTTTCATTTATAGGATTAGGGTGTCAAAAGGTCTGAATTTCCGCTGTTATGAAAATCGACTTTTTGGCGCCCTAATCCTTAAGCAAAAGACTATTTCTTTTTAAATTTGAGCAACAGGAATAATTTTCATTGTTTTTGCAGAGAATATCAAATCATACCGACTGGATGGAGGAAATTTTTATGAACGCAGAAAACAATGAAAAACCATTTGGCATCAAAGATAAGCTGGGTTATATGTTTGGGGATTTCGGGAATGATTTTACGTTTATCTTTGCAAGCTCTTTTTTGATGGTGTTCTATACAAACGTATTGGGAATCGATCCAAAAATGGTAGGCGTCCTGTTTTTGGTTGCCCGGGTGGTAGATGCCTTTACGGATATAGGCATGGGCCGCATCGTGGACCGTTTGCCGGCGTCTAAGGATGGGAAATTTCGTCCTTGGATAAAACGGATTTGCATCCCAGTGGCATTTGTCAGCTTTCTAATGTATCAGTCTGCGCTGGCTTCTGCCCCTATGACGGTTAAAATAATATATATGTTCATCACATATATCCTATGGGGTTCCGTCTTGTATACGGCAATCAATATCCCTTATGGTTCTATGGCGTCAGCAATAACAGACAATCCCCGCCAGCGGGCGGAATTATCCACGTTTCGTTCCATGGGAGCTACATTTGCAAGCGTAGTGATCATGATGGTTGCTCCAGTCGTAATTTATTACAAGGACGAAAATGGTAATCAAATTGTAAATCCTGTGAAATTTACGATGATTGCCGGAGTATTTGCAGTGCTTGCCGTGATATGCTATATTTTGTGTTATCAAATGACTACGGAGCGGGTGAAAATAGAAAAAGCAAACGGCGGTAAGATGCCAGGGATGGGAGAGACGGTACGCACCTTGATTTCTAACCGGGCGCTGCTTGCGATAATTGGAGCCGCAATTTTCCTGTTGCTTAGTTCTCTGATGAGCCAGTCGATGAACAATTATCTTTTTGCAGAATGGTTTAAAAATACCAGGGCGTTGTCCGTTATGGGATTTGTGGGAGTGCCCACGTCTCTGATTTTGGCGGTATTTACTGGAAAGATTACGGAGAAATTCGGCAAAAAGGAGGCGGGGGCGGCAGGCATGTTGTTCACGGGAATTGTATTTCTGCTGCTGTTTCTGTTCAAGGTTCAGAATCCCTGGGTTTTTGTGGGGATTACTTTCATTGGAAATTTCGGCATGTATTATTTTAACATGGTAGTATGGGCGTATATCACAGACGTGATTGATTTCCAGGAAGTGAAAACGGGAAGCAGAGAGGACGGCACGGTCTATGGCGTGTATTCCTTTGCACGCAAGATCGGTCAGGCTCTGGCAGGCGGCGTCAGCGGTTTTGCGCTGTCAGCCATTGGCTACGTATCAGAACCAGGGGCGGTGCAGACAGATGCCGTGCGCAAGGGCATATATAACATTGCAACGATATTTCCAGGCGTTTGTTACGTGATTGTGGCGTTGATCCTTATATTTGCATATCCATTAAGCAAAAAAATGGTGGAGCAAAATGGGGAAATTCTGGCGCAGCGTCGAAGGGCAGAATGAGAAAGGAGAGAAAAAATGAGATTACCATTTGAAATGAATTTAAGAGATAAGGTAGCAGTGGTTACAGGGGCGGGGGGCGTTTTGTGTTCCTCTATGGCGGAAGCCTTGGCGTCGTGTGGCGCCAAGACAGCTCTTCTAGATTTGAACGGGGAAACCGCAAAACAGTGCGCGGAAAAAATCTGCGCCGCAGGAGGCATCGCAAAGGGATATCAGGCAAACGCACTCGACAAAAGCAGCCTCAAGGAGGCGCATCAGAAAATCTTAGAAGAGCTGGGTCCTTGCGATATCCTGGTCAATGGCGCAGGGGGAAATCATCCTTTGGCGACCACTGACAAAGAGTATTTTGAGGCAGAAGACTTGAAAGAAGATGTCAAGACGTTTTTTGACCTGGAACAAAGCGGGGTAGAATTTGTATTTAACCTGAACTTTATCGGGACGCTGCTTCCCACGCAGGAATTTTCCAGGGATATGGTGGGAAGAGAGGGATGCAATATTTTGAATATCTCTTCGATGAATGCATTTACGCCTCTGACAAAAATTCCGGCATACAGTGGCGCCAAGGCGGCAGTCAGCAATTTTACTCAATGGCTTGCAGTGCATTTTGCCAAGGAGGGAATCCGGGTCAACGCTCTTGCTCCAGGCTTTTTTGTCACAAATCAGAATGAGAGGCTTTTGTACCAGCCGGATGGAACTCCCACAGAGCGTACTGGAAAGATTCTTGCAGCAACGCCAATGAAGCGTTTTGGAACAGCAGATGAACTTTTGGGGAGCATGTTATTTTTGCTCAACAACGAAGCGGCAGGGTTTATTACAGGGGTAGTGCTTCCCATTGATGGAGGATTTTCTGCATATTCTGGCGTGTGACAGGAATCAAGGCAATCATCAAAAATCTTGACTTTCTCAATGGGTTAGCTTATACTAACTATATGAAGCGTCTGATGTGCGCAGCATAGTTCAAATCTGTGCATAGGCGGGGATTAGAAAGGATGGATGTGCAGTGGGAACAGTGATCGTTGGAATTTTTATAACAGGCGTTGCAGGACTGGCAGCATGGAGCTTGTATCGCAATAAGAAAAGAGGCAGATGCTGCGCAGGCTGTAGCGGCTGCAAGGGTGGCTGTCTTTATGCAGAATCATCTGCAGGCGGGGAACAAACGCCTCCAAATCTACCATAAATATTAAGAAAATCGTAAGACACGCCTTCTGACAAATGTGTTATGATGACATGGAGAACGCCATGTTGTCATAACATGGTTCAGGAGGTGTTTTTATGAGCAAAAAGAAAAGACATTTGGGTTTGCTGGTTATCAGCAGCAGCCTGGTATTATGCGCAGGAGCGCTGTTTGCAGGGCGGCACGTAATATTGGAGGAAGTCAGGACGAAAGCTGCCACGGAAATCGGCAAGAGGGTATTAATGGAGCAGCTGAACAGACATGCCAGCACAGCAGGGCAAGCGTCTGCCGTGTCCCAGGTTGTGGAGAATATGGAGCAGGAAGATGTGGAGACACTTACGGGAATTGCAGAAAAATATATTTCCCAGGACAACTTGAAGCAGGCTGCCGACCTAGTTGCAAACGGAGACATGGAAGGATTGAAAGAGCTTGCCCAAGAACAAGTGACAGAAGAAGACCAGGCGCGGCTTGAGGAGCTTTATGATAAATATAAAGATAAGATTTCTGGCTACGTCCCATAGCGGGCATAGAATGACAGATTCATGCAAAAGGAAACAGCCTGCCACAGGAGAAAACGTTCAAGCAACATTCTTTGAAAATCAGGAATTTCAAGCAACTATTTTTTAAAAAGCTTGCCTAGATAGAGTCGCCGGTAATAATCTAGTTCATCAGCGATTACCTCGTCTAACACACGCATTCCTAAGACTTCTACGGGAGCTTTGTCATCTGTCAAGATGCGGTTTTCAGGTTCCCAGCGGCTTAGGTTATCAGAGACAGTTTCCATCATATCCATTAGCGCAGGGTCTGTGACGTCTTTATATCCTTGCCGAAAGGTCTCCAGTGCGTGCTGATTCTGAAAAGCGAAAACTTCGCAGTTTGTACCGCCTTGCACAGGAACGGCATACACATGGTCGAACACAAAGCCGATGGTATCGCACAGGTAGTCGTTGATGGAGTCTTTTGTTTGTGATTTGAGATTCATATTGACAACCATGACCCCGTTGTCTGTCAAATGTTTCTCAACTTCTGAGAAAAATTCTATCGTGGACATTTGAAAGGGAATGGTGATGTCTTGATAAGCGTCTACCATGATAACGTCATACTTCTGTTCAGAGGCGGCAAGATAGGAACGTCCGTCATAGACGGATACCTTTACCGTATCTGGAAGGTCAAAATATTCGTTGGCGAGATCTGCTATTTTTTGATCAATCTCTACGCCCTCAATCAATGTGTCAGGAAAATATTCCTTGCAGTATTTGGCGAAAGTCCCTGTGCCAAGCCCCAAAATCAGGACGTTGCCAGGCCTGTCCATGACGGGGATCCCAGCCATAAAAGGGGCGGCAAGGGCGTAATCATAGTACATGCCAGTGAGCTTTGACTCTTTCATCAGAATCGATTGGACGCCAAACAGCACATTCGTAGAGAGAATAACAGAATTATCGCTTTCTTGTACCTGAAGGTAATTATAGATCGACTCATCTTCGAGGGTAAGATCATTTTCCCAGAAAGCGAAGCTGAAAGTGGAGGAGCTTAGACCCAAGGCAAGAATCAGCCCCACAGTCAATAGGCATTTCACAACTTTCTTTTTCATGGAGAAGAAGTATACGATGCTGATAGCGGCGAGGACGCCGGAAAAGATCAAAAAGGTAATCGCAGTTCCCACGGCGGGGATGGTGACAAACGTGGGAAGAAACGTTCCAATAATGCTTCCTATGGTGTTGAGCGCTCCCAATTCCCCGACCGTTTTTCCATTGTCTTGCAAGCTGCTGACAGAATACTTTACGAGGGAAGGAGTGACCGTGCCCAGCAACACGCAGGGAAAGGCAAACACGGCGAGGCAGGCAAAGAGAGCTGCCCATACCAGAAAATTCTTGGTGATAAACACGGCGAGAAGCAGGGAGATTCCGGTGATCAGATATCTGCCAACGAAAGGAATTAAGGCAATCCATACAGCGGAAAGAAGCAGCCTGCCGTAAAGCTTGTCCGGCGAAGGGTTTTTATCTGCGATTCGCCCGCCCCAGACGTTGCCAAGCGCCATGGCGATCATTATGACTCCGATGATGACGGTCCAGACAATTTGGGAAGAGCTGAAATAGGGCGCCATCAGACGGCTAGCGCCCAATTCCACTGCCATGACGGACATGCCGGAGAAAAACTCTGTGATATACAAAAAGATTTTGTTATGCAGAATATTTTTTTGATTCATATTGGTTTTATTTCCCTTTCTAAAATGATAGTGCCTCGCTGTCCTTAAAAGCAAGATGTAAGTCTATGCATTATTCTAACATAGGAAAAATAGAAAAAACAGAAAAATTTGAAAATTATTGAATAAAAGAAAGCAATTTGCTCATACTACTATTATCCGAAGCGGCAAAGCCCCCACTTGTCACTTTCGGAGATCGAAAAGCTTTGAACCAAAGATAAGGTTAAATACTTATCCTCCCCTTTTTGAAATCCCCGCAGGCGGCGACGTAGTGCCTGCGGGGATTTTTCGTCCTATAAGGAGCCGCTTCAGAAATTGGCGATTGCTCAATTGTTCCCTGTCAGATAAAATTCTTTCAAAAATTCTTTGAAAAACGATTCAAAATGAGTTATACTATAGAATATGTGTAAAAACACAGCAGAAAATTAGTATAGAATAGTAACAAAGGATGGGATTTTGTATGGCATTATTAGAACAATGGAAAAGCGTTGCATATAATAAGGATGCAAATAAGGCGGAGCTGCAGCGGTTTTGGCAGAGATATTTTATGCTGGAGAAAGGCGTATATGAACAATTGCTGGAGAATCCAGATCAAGTAGTCGAAGGCACTGTGAAAGAGCTTGCAGAAAAGTATGACTTATCTGTGATGGAGATGACGGGATTCCTGGATGGAATTGACGAGAGCCTGATTGCGGGGAACCCTATTGAGGAGATGGAGGAGGATACCCATGTCAGCCTTGCGTTTGACAAGGAAAAGCTTTATAAGAACATGGTTGACGCTAAGGCGGACTGGTTGTATGAACTTCCCCAGTGGGAGGCAATTTTTGATGAGGATACCCGCCGTAAGTTGTACTTAGAGCAGAAGAAATCTGGCACTATCATCAAAGAGCAGAAGATTTATCCCAATGATCCATGTCCCTGCGGAAGCGGAAAGAAGTACAAAAAGTGCTGTGGAAGAAACAAGTAAAATTTTCTTCTTTACAGAATAAGAAAAAAGGGCTACAATAGATCCAGAAAAAGCGTTGATAAGAAGAGTAAGCTGTGGAATGCTAGATGCCTTGCCAAAGCGGCAGGCATCAGCAGAGAGAACCGCCGAGGGACAAGAAGCTGTCCCGGAGCTGGAAGCGGTTTGGCAGGAAGCAGCCGAAGACCACCTTAGAGCGGCTTCTAAAAGCACGGTGACTCCGTTATCGTCAAATGAGAGGTTCTGCCAGACGGCGTATCGTCGCAAATCAGTGTAGGCAGGACAAGCAGGGTGGAACCGCGTATTTTACGTCCCATGCATAGCCGCAAGGCTGTGCATGGGATTTTTGATCATATGAGATAAAATGCCCTCCAGGCAGGATCGCCCTGCGTCGGAGAGGAAAGGAGAAATAGTATGAAAATTACATTGAAAGACGGCTCCATAAAAGAATATGGAGAGGCAAAAAGCGTTTATGACATTGCGCTTGATATCAGTGAAGGGCTGGCGAGAGCAGCCTGTGCAGGAACAGTCAACGGAGAAGTCGTTGATCTGCGGACAGTGTTAGACCAAGACTGTGAATTAAGCATATTGACCCAAAAGGATCAACAAGGGATTCGCACGGTGCGCCATACATGTTCCCATGTGCTTGCAGAAGCCGTAAAACGGCTGTTTCCCAAAGCCAAGCTTGCCATCGGGCCTTCGATAGACGAGGGATTTTATTATGATTTTGAGGCAGAGCCATTTTCCAGAGAAGATTTAGACAAGCTGGAAAAGGAGATGAAAAAGATTATCAAAGAGGGAAACCGCCTGGAAAAGTTTACACTCCCAAGAGCAGATGCGATACAGTTTATGCAAGAGAGGGAAGAGCCATACAAGGTAGAATTAATCCAGGATCTTCCTGAAGATGCAGAGATTTCCTTTTACAGGCAGGGGGAGAACTTTACCGATCTTTGCGCAGGCCCTCATCTGATGAGCACCAAGCCCATCAAGGCTTTTAAGCTGATTTCCTCTTCGATGGCATACTGGCGAGGAGATTCCGACAAGGCGCAGCTTCAGCGCATTTACGGCACGGCATTTGCGACGAAAGATGAGCTGAACACATATTTGGAGCATTTGGAGGATATCAAAAAGAGAGATCATAACAAGCTGGGGCGGGAAATGAAGCTGTTTACCACGGTGGACGTGATTGGACAAGGACTGCCTTTATTGATGCCCCGGGGCGCAAAAATGGTGCAGACCATGCAGCGCTGGATTGAGGATTTGGAGGACAACGAATGGGGATATATCCGTACCAAGACGCCGTTGATGGCAAAATCCGATCTGTATAAAATCTCTGGTCATTGGGATCACTATACCGACGGCATGTTCGTGCTTGGAGACGAGCAAAAAGATAAAGAGGTTCTTGCCCTGCGTCCCATGACTTGTCCTTTCCAATACTATGTCTATAAGGCAGAACAGCATTCCTACCGGGATCTGCCTCTGCGCTATAGCGAGACTTCTACGTTGTTCCGCAATGAAGACTCCGGGGAAATGCATGGCCTTACCCGTGTGCGCCAGTTTACCATTTCCGAAGGTCATCTGATTGTGCGGCCAGATCAGATGGTGGAAGAATTTAAAAAATGCATTGCCTTGGCGAAACACTGCCTGTCTACTTTGGGCGTGGAGGAGGACGTTACCTATCACCTCTCCAAATGGGATCCGGACAACCGGGAAAAGTACATCGGAGAACCAGAAGTGTGGGAGGAGACGCAGCAGCATATGCGGCAGATCATGGACGAGCTGCATATCCAGTATACGGAGGATGTGGGAGAAGCAGCATTCTATGGTCCCAAAATCGATATCAATACCAAGAACGTCTACGGCAAGGAAGACACCATGATTACCATTCAATGGGACGCTTTGCTGGCAGAACAGTTTGACATGTATTATATTGATCAAAACGGCGATAAGGTCCGTCCCTATATCATCCACAGGACTTCCATGGGCTGCTATGAGCGGACCTTGGCATGGCTGATTGAGAAATATGCTGGAAAATTCCCTACCTGGCTGTGCCCGGAACAAGTGAGGGTGCTGCCCATCTCTGATAAATATGAAAGTTATGCCGCAGAGGTGGAAAAAGAATTAAAGGCAAACGGGATCTTATGTACAGTGGATAACCGTTCCGAAAAGATTGGCTATAAGATAAGGGAGGCGCGTCTTGACAAGCTGCCCTATATGCTGGTCGTAGGGCAGCAAGAAGAGGAGGACCATACGGTATCAGTCAGAAGCCGTTTTGCAGGGGATGAGGGCGTAAAGCCTTTGAGCGACTTTGTAGAGCAGATCAGCAAAGAGATTCGCACCAAGGAGATCCGCAGCGAAGAAGCGTTTGAAAATCAGAAAAAATAATAAAATATGAATAAATCATTTCAATTTCTCTGATACTAAGAGGGCGGGCAGAACATCTCTGTTTTGTCCGCTTTGTCAATACGTTAATGCTAGATGCAGATAAAGAAAGGAGAACTTGAAATGACACGTTTAAAATGTTCCGTGAAAAATTGCATGTATAATGAAGAACAGCTTTGCTCTAAGAGCGATATCATGGTGGGCGGACAGGACGCTTCAAAACCTAATGAGACCCGTTGCGACAGCTTCCGGGAAAGGTCTGAGAGCATGACCAACTCCACGGGAACCGCAAGACCAGAAACCAGCGTAGGCTGCCATGCAGAAAACTGCCGCTTTAACCAGGGCTGCCAATGCCAGGCAGAAGAGATCGGGATCGCCGGAAGCAATGCCTGCTGCTGTTCTGAAACAGAGTGCGCAAGCTTCGATTGCCAATGTAAATAGCGATGATCCGCCAGCCAGCAAAAGGGCTAGTGTTAAGCTATAGGAGATAGGTTGCTGCCGGCTCCGTTCACAGCAACATCAAACATCGATGTGAACCACAACGAAATAAGGCTTTTTACAAAAAGTTCACAATAAAAGACTTGTAATCTGAAGAAACAGGAAGTAGAATAGGGATGGAGTAATCATTCAGTGTTCTGCTTTCTGTTTTTTCGAAAGCCAGAACCGCACAAGGGCGTGTTGGACGCGCTTTTTGGGAGGTAGAATTAACCATGCGCAAGAAATCTCATATATCGTTGGCAAAGTATATTGTATACAGTTTGGATGAGCAGGAATTGGTGAAACATAAGAAAGCATTTTATCTGGGGAGCATTCTTCCAGACTGCAAGCCGTCATTTCTCACGGTAAAGCATGAAATGGAAGGAACCTTTCCAAAGCTTCGTCAGGATTTAAAGGAGCTGTTAGAACGCCAGCGGGCGTCACAGATCAATATGCGGGCATTTTACCGCAACCTGGGAGAAGTAATTCATTATATTGCAGACTATTTCACGTTTCCGCATAATCCGCATTATATGGGAAATCTTAAAGATCATTGCGTATACGAGAAGCATTTGAAAATCAGCCTCAAAGATTATATTCAAAGCGGGGAGGCTGAGAAAAACCGAGTAAGAGTTCAAAAATCCGTACAGAATCTTGGCAGTGTGGAAGCGATCTGCGAGTTTGTGCAAAGAGCGCATGACGCATATGTCAAATTAAAGAATACTGTGGAAGAAGATTGCCGTCAAATCGTGTCGTTATGTCATCAGGTGGTAGAAGCGGTCCTTTTGCTGGTTCACAGGCAGAATATGCAGAATATGGCAGTTATGGCGGGACGGCGGCAGGTGACTGCAATTGTCGATTAAAAGCTTTATTTGTCGAAATGTCGTGTAAGAATTTGGCGGTTTTCGTTTGCTTTTTTTTCTAAATAGGACTACAATAACTTCAATGGGGAGAAGGAGCGGCGGAAATGGAATATTTGCAGGAACTGCAGACCGAAATCGAGACGGTCCGCGCACAGTTGAATGTAGCCGCGCAGGAAGATATCAGCTCTCAAAAATGTTACCAGACGAGCAAACGCTTAGATAGGCTGATTGCCGACTACATGAAATATACAAAAGAAGAGGTTCAACTGCAAAATTGCGGGTGAAAGGGGATAATAGGGTTACAGAAGCAAGGGAAAAGAGCTTTATATACAGGCTCTTTTTTCTTTTGGTGATTTTTGATGAATCATGAGGATAAACCAAAGATTCCCAGAACATGCCTATTAATTAGGCGAAATTTGCTATTGCATTTTTGAAGGCAATAGGCTAGAATGGAAACAAAGTGGAGGAAAGTGGTAAAAAAGGGATTGATGTGGTGGATATGTGGATCAAAAGAAAAGGTATTCCATTTCGTCACAGTCTGAGTGATTAGAAGGTGATCTTTATGTTCATGGGAGAATACAACCACACAGTTGACGCCAAAGGCAGGCTCATAGTCCCATCTAAGTTCAGGGAACTACTGGGAGAGGAGTTTGTGATTACCAAGGGACTGGATGGATGCTTATTCATGTACTCCTCCGAAGAATGGAAGAATATAGAAGTCAAATTCCGGGAAATATCACAATTCTCCAAAGACGCCCGTAAGTTTGCGAGGTTTTTCTTTGCAAGCGCAGCAGTCTGCGAAGTGGACAAGCAAGGTCGGGTGCTTATTTCGGCGGTTTTAAGAGAATTTGCCGGAATTGAGAAAGAGGTCGTTCTGGCAGGCGTGGTAAACCGTATTGAAATTTGGAGTAAGGACAGATGGCAGGAGACCAGTGAATATGATGATGTGGAGGAAGTCGCGGAACATATGGCGAGCCTGGGAATCATCATATGACGCCGCAAAGCGGCAAGAAAGGAACGTCCATGGAGTTTAAGCATAAGTCAGTGCTTTTGAAAGAAACAATTGAAAATCTGAACGTTAGGCCGGATGGAGTATATGCGGACGGCACCCTTGGCGGAGGAGGACATGCCTATGAAGTATGCAGGCGCTTGTCGGCAAAGGGCAGATTCATTGGAATCGACCAGGACGAGGATGCAGTCAAAGCTGCGACCAGAAGACTGTCGGAGTTTGAAGACAGGGCAAGGATCATAAGAAGCAATTACTGCGGAATGCGAGAGGCGCTGGCAGAGATTGGGATATACAAATTAGATGGCATCATATTGGATTTGGGCGTGTCTTCTTATCAATTGGACGACCCTTGCAGGGGATTTACCTACCGGGTCGGGGACGCTCCTTTAGATATGCGAATGGACCAAAGACAGACGTTTACGGCAAAGGAGTTAGTCAATACATACAGCGAGATCGACTTATACCGCATAATTCGTGATTATGGGGAAGATAAATTTGCGAAAAACATTGCCAAGCATGTTGCAGCGGCAAGAAAAGAGAAAGAGATAGAGAATGCGGGAGAGCTTGCAGAGATTGTCAAAAGAGCGATTCCTGCAAAAGTAAGAATGCATCGAGGGCATCCCGCAAAACGCACTTTCCAGGCAATACGGATTGAATTGAACCGTGAGCTGGAAGTGCTTCAGGGTTCGCTGGAAGATATGATCGATATGCTTAATCCGGATGGAAGGATCTGCATCATTACTTTTCATTCTTTGGAAGACCGGATTGTGAAGAGCATATTTAAGAAAAGCGAGCAACCATGCACATGTCCAAGTGATTTTCCAGTGTGCGTGTGCGGCAAGAAGCCCCTGGGCAGGGTGGTAACTAAAAAACCTGTAGTGCCGACAGAAGAAGAGCTTGAGTATAATTCACGTTCCAAGAGCGCAAAACTCAGAGTATTTGAACGAAAATAGACAGACAGCACAGATAGGAGTTGGAAGTGTGAGACAGCAGGAAAGAGAGTATTACCAGAAGAGAACGGGAAGCTATATTGACGGAAATACAGTCAGAAGAGTCCAAGAGGACCATAGACGGCACAGTGAACAGATTCATGAAGAATATTTACGGCAGCAGAAGGAAGAGCGAGAATACAGGCTACGCAAGAGAAATGCCAGGGCTGCAGCCAAGAGAAATCAGGCCCAGGCGCTTCAAATGAGCCCTGGGTATGTGCTGTTTCTGGCAGTTTCCATGGTGCTGCTTATGGGAGTATTTGGCTACTATGTTCAGCTTCAGTCAGAGCTAAACGGATATATGAAGAGCGTGACAGGGTTAGAGGCAGATTTGCTGAATCTGAAAAATGACAATGACGCAATTCAAAAGAAGATCAATATTTCAGTGGATTTGGAAGTAATCCGTGAGAAAGCGATGCAGGATTTGGGGATGATATACCCTGAAGAAAAGCAGATTCAGTATTTTGAAGTAGAAACCAATGACTATATGAATCAATACGAGGATATTCCAGAAAGGTGACAGGCGGTTGGCAGGCAGAAAGGACAGGCCCAGGCAAAGGAGAGGACCGGCGAGGTTTTCCAGAAGAATGAAAAAAAAGCTCCTGGTGTTGTTTGTATTCATCATAGCTTTGCTCGGAGGGCTTGTGGCAAGGCTGGTGTATATTGACCAGGCAAAGGGAGACGAGTATGAGAAACAGGTGCTGAGCCAGCAGAGTTACGGAAATCAGATCATTCCATATCAGCGGGGAGAGATTTTGGACACCAAGGGGAGCATTCTGGCAACAAACATAGATGTATATAATGTTATTTTGGACTGCAAGCTGGTCAATGAAGATAAAGACTATGTGGAACCGACGATTGCGGCGTTGGTTGAATGCTTTCCAGATATTTCGGAAGAGGAAGTGCGAAAAGCGCTGAGAGAACAGCCGGAAAGCAGATATTGCGTGCTCAAGAAAAAGTTGCTGTATGAAGAAATTGACAAGTTTCTGAAGCTGCAGTCAAAGGTGAATAAAAAGAAAAAGAAAGTCAATCCCAATGTGCAGGGGGTATGGTTTGAAAAGGAATATAAAAGGCAGTACCCATACAATGGACTGGCGTGCAAAGTGCTGGGGTTTACCACCTCTGGAAACGAAGGCATTGGCGGGCTCGAAGATTATTATAATGAGACCTTAAATGGCGTCAATGGAAGACAGTACGGATATTTGAATACGGACAATAATGTGGAAAAGACCATCAAGGAACCGATCAATGGCAACAGCCTGGTTACGACCATCGACTTAAATGTTCAGACCGTCATTGAGAAAAAAATTGCGGCTTTTCAGGACGCCTATCGTGATGAGTTGGAAGAAGGCGAGGGAAGCAAGCATACCGGGGTAGTGGTGATGAATCCGCAAAATGGCGAAATATTAGGAATGTCTGATAATTTCGTATTTGACCTGAATAATCCGTGGGACTTAACGCCATACTGTTCTCAAGAAGAAATTAATGCGTTTAGCGAGAATGAGAGACTCAACAAGCTCAATAGCATCTGGCAAAACTTTTGCATTACATATACTTATGAGCCAGGTTCCACGGCAAAGCCATTTACGGTGGCGGCGGGACTGGATACTGGCAAGCTTAAGGAAAGTTATGAATGCGACGGAGTAGAGCATATCGGAGGTCATGACATCCGCTGTATCAACCGCAGCGGGCATGGCACGGAAACCATTGAGAAAGCGGTGATGGATTCCTGTAACGACGCTCTGATGCAGATGGCGGAGGATATCGGCAAAGAGGATTTTTATAAATACCAGAATATCTTTAATTTTGGCCTGCGCACGAATATTGATTTGCCAGGAGAGGCAAGGACGGATGCGCTGATTTACACGGCTGAGAATACCGACGCCACCTCGCTTGCCACCAATTCTTTTGGGCAGAATTTCAATGTGACGATGGTGCAGCTTGCCAGTGCATTTTCCTCTCTTATCAATGGGGGATATTATTACCAGCCCCATTTGGTCAAGAAGATTATTGATGAACATGGCAATACGGTTGAGCGTGTAGACACAACGCCCCTTAAACAGACGATATCCAATCAAACCAGTGACAAGATAAAAGGCTATCTCTATAAAACCGTTTCAGAAGGTACTGGAAAGAGTGCGAAAGTGCCTGGGTATTCGATGGGCGGAAAGACAGGAACCGCGCAGAAAGGAAACAGAGATGATAAGAAATATGTAGTTTCCTTTATTGGATTTGCTCCAGTGGACGAGCCGAAGGTTCTCGTATATGTAGTGATTGACGAGGCGAATGTTTCGGTGGACGAGCAGAGCAGCGCGCTTGCCACTCGCATGGCAAAAGAGATCTTTACGGAAATTCTTCCTTATATTAATGTTTTTCCAGATGAGGAAGCGCCGGTGCCTGAGGGAGGAACGCCTCAGGAAAGCGGCGAGTCGTCGGAAGGCTTGCCGGAAGGAACGCCGAATTCTATGCCAAACGGTGCAGAAGGCGCTTCCCAGGACTTAGACGATCTTGCGCAAAGAGCGGAATCTGAGGAAGACGTGGCAGAAACAGGAACGGAATAACGGTAAGAAAATAAAAAGGACGGCGTGATAAAAAGTACATAACCTCATAGAGAAAGTAATAGATTGTAATAACAGATTTTATGAGGTTTTTGCAATGATTCGAAATAAGACATATAACCGCAAGAAAATATTAGTTATATTTGCGGTGGTTACCCTGGTATTATCGTTGCTGGCAGGACGGTTGGTCTACCTAATGGTGTTCTGTTCAGAATATTATGGCAAAAAAGCGGAAGATTTACATGAGAGGGAGCGGGATATCAAGGCGGCCAGGGGGAAGATCATAGACGCCACCGGAACGGTGCTTGCCACCAACCGTACCGTGTGCACGATTTCTGTGATTCACAGCCAAGTCAAAGAGCCAGAGAAAGTGATTGAAGTCTTGACAAAAGAACTAGGGCTTGAGGAGGAAACGGTTCGCAAACGGGTGGAAAAGGTAAGTTCCATAGAGCGGGTTAAGTCCAATGTCGACAAAGAGACGGGAGACAAGATCAGAGATTACCGTCTTGAAGGAGTCAAGGTAGATGAGGATTACAAACGGTATTATCCTTTTGACACCTTGGCGTCCAAGGTTTTGGGCTTTACCGGAGGGGATAACCAGGGGATTATCGGTCTGGAAGTGATATACGAAGATTATCTCAAAGGGACGAATGGCAAAATACTGACGCTCACAGACGCCCGGGGCGTAGAGATTGAAAACGCCGGGGAACGGCGTCAGGAACCCGTAGATGGAAACAATCTGCATATCAGCTTGGACTATAATATTCAAATGTATTGCGAGCAGGCTGCAAAAAAGGTCTTGCAAGCCAAGTCGGCGGACAGCGTGTCGGTCATTGTGATGAATCCCCAAAATGGAGAGATCATGGCGATGGTAAACGTCCCAGAATTTGATTTAAATGATCCTTTCACCCTGATCACGGAACCAGAGAAAGAGTCCCAGGAATCTTTGGAGACTGCTGGGAAGCAGAAAGACAATAGCCAGGATTTGCTGAACCAGATGTGGCGAAATCAATGCATCAACGACACTTATGAACCAGGCTCGGTGTTTAAAATCATTACGGCGGCGTCTTCATTTGAAGAGGGCGTTGTCAGCCTGACGGATAATTTTTTCTGTCCAGGCTATAAAGTGGTCGAGGACCGCAGAATTCATTGTCATAAGCGGACCGGGCACGGCGCAGAGGATTTTACCCAGGGAATTATGAATTCCTGTAATCCAGTGTTTATAGAGCTTGGAATGCGTCTGGGGACAGATAATTTTTATAAATATTTCAAACAATTCGGGCTGTTAGAGCGCACGGGCATTGATTTGCCTGGAGAGGCAATGACCATTATGCATAACAAGAAGAATGTGGGCCCAGTGGAGCTTGCCACAGTGTCTTTTGGGCAGTCTTTTCAGATCACTCCGATTCAGCTTGCAACCACGGTATCTTCTTTGATTAACGGAGGGAACCGGATCACCCCGCATTTCGGCGTTTCTGTAAAAGACGATCAGGGGGAATTGGTGGAAACCTTGGAGTATCCAATGCGGCAAGGAATCGTCAGCAGCGAAACTTCAAAAACTCTGCGAAACGTACTGGAAAAGGTAGTGTCTGAGGGAAGCGGTAAAAATGCAAAGATCGAAGGCTTTTCGATCGGCGGCAAGACGGCGACATCACAAACGCTCCCAAGAAGCGCGAATAAATATATTTCTTCTTTTTTGGGATTTGCGCCAGCAGAAAACCCACAGGTTCTTGCCCTGACTATCATTAATAATCCTCAGGGCATTTATTATGGCGGGACGATAGCGGCTCCCGTGGTAAAAGAAATTTTTTCAAATATTCTTCCTTACCTTGGGATTGAAAAGCAACAGCTTCCAGAGAATCAGAAAGATTCTGGCGAGGAGGAAGCTGTTACAGAATAATTGCTTACAGATAGGATTAGAGAAAATATTAAAATACAATCAACAGAAAACAGTGTAGAGACAAAGAGGTGTAAAAATGTCACAGCAAATCATAGTTCCGGTACTGATTGCATTCGTAATCACGGCGGTGTTAGGCCCGGTAATCATTCCGGTTTTGAGAAAATTAAAAGTAGGGCAGACAGAGCGGGAAGAATTAAAATCCCACCTGAAAAAAGAAGGAACCCCCACCATGGGAGGCTTGATGATCCTGGCAGGCATCATTGCCACGTCTGTCCTCTATATGAAAGATTACCCGAAGATCATGCCTATTTTATTTGTAACGGTAGGATTTGGAATTATCGGGTTTTTGGATGATTACCTGAAAGTCGTACTGCGGCGGTCTGACGGCTTGCTGCCCTGGCAGAAAATGCTGGGACAGATTCTGGTTACTGGAGTATTTATTTTCTATATGAATCAATATACGGATATCTCTTCTAAAATGCTGATTCCATTTACCGGAGGATTTGAAGACGGAATGTACTTGGATTTGGGATGGCTGGCAATCCCGGTGATGTTTCTGGCAGTGGTTGGAACAGTAAACGGGGCAAATTTCACCGATGGACTGGATGGGCTTGCCTCTAGCGTCACGGTACTGATTGCCACGTTTTTCTCAGTGGTGGCTATTGGAACTAAAAGCGGCATCGAGCCAATTACCTGTGCGGTGGCGGGGGCGCTGTTAGGATTTCTTCTGTTTAACGTCTATCCTGCAAGTGTGTTTATGGGAGATACCGGCTCCCTTGCTTTGGGCGGATTTGTGGCGTCTACGGCGTATATGCTGCAAGTGCCGATATTTATTTTGATTGTGGCGGTGATTTACTGGGTGGAGTTGCTGTCTGTGATGATACAAGTCACCTACTTTAAGAAGACAGGGGGAAAGCGGATTTTCCGTATGGCTCCGATACATCATCATTTTGAGCTGGGCGGATGGTCGGAGACTAGGGTCGTGGCAGTGTTTTCTATCGTAACTGCAGTCATGTGCCTAGTGGGGCTTATGGCATTGTAAGACATGCGTCCAAGGAGCGTTTTCATAGACAGGAGGAAAAACAGTGAATCTGGAAGGGAAAAGGTTTTTAGTATTTGGTACTGGCATCAGCGGAATTGCCGCCGCAGAGCTCTTAGTGAGCCATGGATTTTTGGTAATTTTGTATGATGGAAATGATAAATTGCAAACAGACGAGATTCGCAAAAAGTCAAAGTTGTTGCAGAAGACAGAGATTATCCTGGGGACGTTGCCAAAGGATGTCATTCTTGGATGCGATATAGCGGTGTTGAGTCCCGGAGTACCTACGGATCTTCCTGTAGTGGAGGCTATGCGCCAGGCAGGCGTGGAGATTTGGGGAGAGATCGAGCTGGCTTATGTCTTTGAACGGGGCAGGATTCTTGCCATAACCGGGACCAATGGGAAGACGACTACGACGTCGCTTCTGGGTGCGATCATGGAACATGCCGTTTCCAAGGCAAAGATAGTGGGCAATATCGGAATTCCATACACTGGCGCAGTGGCGGATACAGATAAAGATTCCGTGACCGTGGCGGAGATCAGCAGCTTCCAGTTGGAGACGGTACATACGTTTTGCCCGCAAATATCTGCTATCTTAAATATTACGCCAGATCATCTCAACCGTCACCACACGATGGAGAATTATCAGAGAGCAAAAATGCAGATTGCTGCCAACCAGGGAAAAGACCAGTTTTGCGTCTTGAATTATGAAGATCCCTTGTTACGGGAATTTGCCGGGCAGATCTGCGCCCAGGCAGTGTTTTTTAGCAGTCAAAGAAAGCTAGAACAAGGAATATACCTAGACAAAGATCAGATTATCTGGGCGTGGGATCGACAGCAGAGGATAGTCTGCAATGTCAAAGAATTAAAATTGATTGGCAAACATAATTATGAAAACGTCATGGCTGCGGTGGCAATGGCGCTGCTATTTGGCGTTTCTATGGAAAAAGTACAAGAAGTTCTGGTGCGTTTTTCGGCTGTCCCGCATAGAATAGAATATGTGGTGACGAAGGGAGGAGTCCGTTTTTATAATGATTCCAAGGGAACCAATCCAGATGCGGCAATTCAGGCAATCCGCGCCATGGAATGGCCTACGCTCCTGATTGGGGGCGGATATGATAAGGATTCCCAGTATGGCGAATGGATTAATGCATTTGAAGGAAAGGTAAAAAAATTAGTTCTGCTTGGAGCTACCCGGGAAAAGATACGAGATACCGCAGTACGATTGGGTTATCCCGCAGAGGACATTATTTTGGTGGAGAGCCTTCAGGAGGCAGTGGATGCCTGCTATGCCCATGCTGCGAAAGGGGACGCAGTGTTGTTGTCTCCGGCATGTGCAAGCTGGGGGATGTTCCAAAATTACGAACAGAGAGGTGATATGTTTAAACAAATGGCGAGGGCGTTGCAGGAATAGCTTATTCTTAAGAGTAATGAGGAAGATAGCCATGTTTCATGGATATTAAACTGCTGTCTGAATGAGAAAAGTAAAAATATAGAGGTGCTGGTATGGTCAGAGAGGAAATGACTGACAAAAGACAAAGAAATTTCCGGTATTTTGACTACAGTCTGTTGATCATCGTGTTTTTTATGGTATGTTTTGGGCTGGTCATGTTATATAGCACAAGCTCCTATAATGGACAGGTCAAATTTTCGGATAGCGCCTACTATTTGAAAAAGCAGCTTTTTGCAGATATACTAGGAATTGCCGTAATGGCGTTCGTGGCACAGATTGATTATCGAGTATGGAAAAACTTCTGGTTGCTTGCTTATGCCGGGGCATTCGGGATGTGTACCCTGGTGCTGTTTGTGGGACAGGAATTAAACGGTGCTAAGCGCTGGCTGAAGCTGGGGCCGGTTAGCTTTCAGCCCTCGGAGATGGCAAAAGTCGCAATTATTGTGTTTCTAGCAACTGTGATCAGCCGTATGCCGAAGCAGATGGGAAAGTTTACTGCCCTGATCAAAGTGATGCTGATGGTGATGCCGATGGTTGTAATTGTGGCATCTGAAAACTTGAGCACGGCGATCATCATTCTGGGAATCGCTATTTGCCTGGTGTTTGTCTCAAGCCCGAGATATATGCAGTTTATTGTAATGGGCGGCGTGGTGATCGCCTTTGGAGCAGCGTTTATCATGTTGGAATCTTACCGGGCGGAACGGCTAAAGATTTGGCTGGAGCCGGAGAAATATGAGAAAGGCTACCAGACATTGCAGGGACTTTACGCGATTGGCTCCGGCGGCTTGTTTGGAAAGGGATTGGGAGCAAGCATGCAGAAGCTTGGCTTCGTGCCAGAAGCGCAAAATGACATGATTTATTCTATCATCTGCGAGGAGCTGGGACTGTTCGGCGCAGTTTGCGTGATCTTGCTGTTTGTGATACTAATCTGGCGGTTTATGGTGATTGCCAACAATGCCCAGGACTTATATGGAGCTTTGATTGCCACAGGCGTTCTTGCCCACATAGCCATACAGGTAATTCTGAATATCGCAGTGGTAACCAATACCATACCAAATACAGGGATTTCTTTGCCATTTATCAGTTATGGAGGCACTTCCGTTGCATTTTTACTGGCAGAGATTGGATTGGTTTTGAGCGTTTCTAGGGGGATTCGTCTGGAGGAATAGAGAATGGGAAGACAAAGGAAAAGACGGAATAGGAAAGGGAAAATGACGGGAATGGCTTTTCTTTTCTTCCTGCTGATTCTGGCAATAGCTGCCCTGATTGTTGTAAAAGCTTTCGTCGTCAAAAAAGTGGTGGTAACAGGAAGTACTCATCACCCAGAGGAAGTGATTGAGCAGTGGCTGCTGGATGATGAAAATTCCTGGAGCAGCCTATATGTATATTTTAAGTATAAATTTCAAGAACCAAGGGAGCTTCCTTTTGTTGCTTCTATGAAAGTATCTCTTAAATCTCCCCAAGTGCTAAAGATAGACGTATATGAAAAAGAGATTTTAGGAAGGGTTTACATAGAGTCTTTGGGACAGAATGCGTATTTTGACAAAGACGGGGTCGTGGTGGAGATGTCTTCGGAAGTCATTGAAAACGTTCCTAAGATCAACGGTTTGGACGTAAAGCGCATCGTGTTAAACGAAAAGCTGCCCATTGAGGGAAAGAGCGTGCTCAAAAACCTCTTAAGCCTGACGCAGCTTTTGAAAAAGTATCAATTGGAGCCAGAAAGCATTAAATATGGAGGAGAAGGCAATTATACGCTGAAATATGGAAAGCTTTCTGTCTCTATGGGACAGGCACAACATTTTAATGAGAAAGTGGTAAGGCTTTCTTATCTCATGCCGAAGCTGGAAGGGCAGAAAGGCACGCTTCATTTAGAAAGCTGGACGGAAAATACCAAAGATATCACTTTTGAGAAGTCAGGATAAAGAGGACCGCCTCAAAAAACCTAAGAAAATTAAAAATTTTTTGTTGATTAATTTGTAAAAAAATTATACTATAGTATACAGGAGTTTAAACTAGGTTAGAAGAAAAGGTTTAGATTGATAGAAATATTCAGATATTGAATAAAAGGAGGAAGAACCTTGCTTGAGATAATGACGACCGAAGCAGAATCCAGTGCGAAGATCATCGTGATAGGTGTCGGAGGCGCTGGTAATAATGCAGTAAATAGAATGATTGATGAAAATATAGGCGGTGTCGAGTTTATCGGTGTCAATACAGATAAGCAGGCGCTGGCATTGTGTAAGGCTCCGACGCTGATCCAGATCGGGGAGAAGCTTACCAAGGGGCTAGGCGCTGGCGCACAGCCAGAGATTGGTCAGAAAGCCGCAGAAGAGAATATAGAAGAACTGACCGCAGAGATCAAAGGCGCAGACATGGTGTTTGTCACTTGCGGCATGGGTGGCGGCACCGGAACCGGGGCTGCTCCCGTGGTGGCCCGGATTGCAAAAGAAATGGGAATCTTGACTGTTGGCGTTGTCACAAAGCCTTTTAAGTTCGAGGCGAAAGCCCGTATGGTCAATGCTTTGGGCGGTATCGAGCGGTTAAAAGAGAGCGTGGATACTCTGATTGTGATTCCCAATGACAAGTTGCTCGAGATCGTGGACCGGAGAACCACCATGCCAGACGCATTAAAGAAGGCGGACGAGGTATTGCAGCAGGCGGTACAGGGAATTACGGACTTGATCAATGTGCCTGCGCTCATCAATCTGGATTTTGCAGACGTTCAGACTGTTATGAAGGATAAGGGACTGGCTCATATCGGCATTGGCATGGCTACAGGCGATGATAAGGCGACAGAGGCAGTGAAGATGGCGGTGGCGAGCCCCCTTTTGGAGACCACGATTACAGGCGCTTCCCATGTCATTATCAATATTTCTGGAGATATTTCCCTGTTGGATGCCAGTGACGCCGCAAATTATGTCCAGGATCTGTCAGGCGAGGGCGCAAACATTATCTTTGGCGCTAAGTATGATGAAAACATGGCCGATGAAGCAATTATTACCGTGATAGCGACAGGGTTAGAAGGAGCGGTTCAGAAGCCGTCTCCGAAAGTGATGTCTCCACAGGGCGGAATAGGGACAGGGACGAGACAGCCGTCTGCGTTTGGCGCAGGGGCAGGAACGAGGCAGCCGTCTGCGTTTGGCGCAGGGACAGGCGCAAGACCTGGCAACGCTTATGGAGCTGCTCCTACGCCCACGGGAACTCAGAGAGGTCATCTTGGGGTGACTCCGTCTACTTTGGGGATACAGCGCGCCAAGAAGCCAGAGAGCAGCGTGCAGGAGCATGATATCAAGATACCAGAATTTTTGAAGAATACAAGAAAGTAATCATTTACATAGAGGAAGGATCTCAAGTATTGAGGTTCTTTTTCTGCAATAGGGAGATCTACGGAGGAGCGTTATGAAAACGATACGAATGAAGATAATTTCAGGTATTTTATTGTGTTCTTTGCTTACGGCGTTTATTGTGGGAATGTTGTCGATTGCCAATATCGCCAGGATAGAGGCGCAGAATTCCAATCAAAACATGCAAGTGAAAGCTGAACGGGAAGCCCTGGAAATCAACGATATGATCTCTAAAATCGAACAGTCGGTGAAGACTTTGAGCGATATTTTAATGCAGCATTTTGATTATGCGTCTTTTGTGAAAGATAAAGAGTACGCAGATGAGTATACGGAACAGATCGCGCAGGAAATCGATACTTTCGGCAAGTGGACGGAGGGGGCGATCACAGCATATATCCGCTATAATCCTCAATATTCTGATCCAGAATCTGGATATTTTATCACAAGGAATTCTGTGGACGAAGAATTTGAAAGCGTCGTGCCCACGGATTTTTCTATGTATGACGAGGATGATGCAGAGCATGTGGGGTGGTATTATATTCCGGTCAAGGCGGGGAAGCCAATCTGGATGGAGCCATACCTGAATGCGAATATTAACGTATACATGATTTCTTATGTGATTCCTCTTTTTGCAGAAGACGGAACATCTATCGGCATTATTGGCATGGATATTGATTTTTCCCAGATCACAGAGATTGTGGACGAAATTGAATTTTTTGAGACGGGTTATGCATTTTTGGCGAGTGATACTGGAACAGTGATACATAATGGGAATTTTGAGAGCGGTACGGCTCTATCTTCCCTTGATTCATCTTTATCTGGTGTAACAGAGCTGATCCAGGATCAGAACCGTCAGGGAGAACGGTTTGACTATCTATACCACAAAGAAAAAAAGCAGCTTGTTTATTATAGCTTGGGCAATGGCATGAAGCTTGTGCTTGCAGTGCCCAGCTTGGAGACTTACTCTGGCGCCAACCGGCTATTTGTCATTATATTGACGGCGGTTTTGATCGCTCTACTATTCTCTGGGATCGTGGGAATTGTTGTTGCAAGCAATATTTCCAGGCCTATCAAGCAGCTCACCGCCGTGATTGATCAGACCTCGAGGCTGGATTTTCGAGCCACGGAGTTCGGGCAGCGGCTCCGCAGGCAGAAAGATGAAATTGGCGTTATGGCAAATGAGATTCATTCGATGCGAAAGAATTTGCGCAAGATGATGGGGAGCCTTGAGGAGGCGGAAGAAACCATTCGTGACAATGTGATGAATCTCAATGAGATTATGGAAGAGAACAGGATTCATGCGCAGGAGAATTCTGCAGCAACGCAGGAACTTGCGGCGGGCATGGAGGAGGCAAGCGTCAATACGGCGAACATTATACATAGTATTGAAGAGGTCAGGCATAATTCGAAAAGCATTCATCGGATGGCGGAAGAGGGCGAGCAAAATTCGATACAGGTTCGACAGCGTGCGGGCGAAATGGAGCATGTGAGCCGCACTTCCAGGGACAAGACCGATAATATGTATGCAGTGATGAAACAAAAGACAGATGTCGCCATTGAGCAATCGAAAGCTGTAGACAAAATCAATGAACTGACGGACGCCATCAAGGATATTTCATCCCAGACGAATTTGCTGGCCTTGAACGCTAATATTGAGGCTGCCAGGGCAGGGGAGGCAGGCAAAGGGTTTGCCGTGGTGGCTTCAGAGATCGGTTCCTTGGCGGATCAGACCCTGCATACCGTGGATAACATCAACGGGATTGTGAGCGAGGTAAATCAAGCCGTGTCCAATATGACAGACTGCATTATGACGGTGATGGAATTTTTGGAAAGCACGGTGCTGGGTGATTATGAAGATTTCAGCAAGTCAGGCGGGCAGTATCTTGCAGATGCCGACGGCTTTAATGGCATCATGAGCCAGACCAAAGAGGCAGTTGGGGCGTTGGAAGGTTATATTTCTCAAATCGCAGGAGCCGTTGAGGATATCAATGAGATGGTCAATCAGTCGGCAGATGGAATCAATGTCATTGCAGAGAAGTCTGGCGAGACACAGAATGCCACCGTCGAAGGATATTCCAGGTTGAAAGAGTGTATGAAGTCTATAGAGGAATTGAAAGAGATTGTGTCCCAATTCCAGCTGTAAATTTAGTTGTGATATAATTTTCAGACAAACATGGGGCTGTCGCACGAATGTATTTACCTGTTCAAAAGGTCTTGCCGCATAAGCGGCAAGACCTTTTGAAGAAGTAAATATCATAGTGCGACAGCCCCATTCTGTCTTTGCCGCATGAGCGGCAAGGCTTTTGAACAGGTAAATACATTCGTGCGACAGCCCCATAAAATATGCAGCAGCTCGACAATGCTGCAAAGTCGATAAACCAAGTTACAGCACGTTTGAAAAAGTTGCAGAGCCTGCATTTTTTCGAAACTCCATAGGCGTGCACTGGTATTTGCGCTTGAAGATGCGGTGAAAATATGACAAGTTGTCAAATCCGGTGTCGACGGCGATATTTGCAACCGTGTCTTCGGAAGATATCAAGAGCCTGGCTGCTATGGTAAGTCGATAGTCATTGAGATAATCCGTAAAAGATACCGCCATATGCTTCTTAAAAAATTTCATGAAATGGGGCTGGCTAAAGCTGCAGATTGCGGCGGCGTTGGCGATGGAAATCTTTTCCTGGTAGTTGGTCTCCACATATTTGAGGATTTCTTTGAGACGGTCCAGGGATTTGGCATTCTGGCTGTGCGGGTGATTCTGCATGCAAAAGCGTAGATGGTAAAAGAAGATAAAGAGCTGCCCTTTGACGGCGAGCTGGTAGCCAGGAGGGAAGCTTTTGCAGATTTCATCTATGGAGTCTAAGCATTCCGAAAGTCCATGGTGCTGGAAGGAATCTGCAGGATAATGATAGTTGAATTGTATCTTGCCCTGGATCAGGGGCAGAAAAAAATCCTCCGTACAGAGGTCGCCCTTGGGAACCATCAGCATGGAAACTTGAAAAATAATGTTTTCATATTCCATCGAATGATTCGCAAGCTGCTGAATTGAATGTAAATGACCAGGGGGGACCACCACGATATCTCCTTGAGACACGCAAAATGAGATCAGATCTACGGCGATGACTCCACTTCCTTTTTTGATATAAATGATTTCCATCTCATTATGCCAGTGGGTGGGCACCGTGGCAAAGTCAAGGGGAATGCTGCATAAATAGATGTTAAAGGGAAAGTTTCCATGTCCATGGGATTTTGTTTCCTGGGAGCGTTCATATTCTGAAATATTCATAAGCGCAAGATCCTTTACCGTTGAATTTGATAGTATTGTACTATAATTTGCTATCATACGGCAAGAAAAAAATGGAAAAAGCGGGTATACTAATGTCGTGAGACACATTATCAAGAAGATCAAAACAACAGTGCCGCCCAAGGAAATAAGCTTCGGGAAAAGGGAACGCTTAGAAAGAAAAGGAGAATGAAAATGAGTGTCAATGTAAGAGAATTATTGGAAAAGAAATGCTGTAATAATCTTGCAGCCTGTACGGATGAACAGCTTTATTATGGACTGTTGGGAGTCGTAAAAGATCTTGCAAAGCAAAAAGAGAGTCAACAGGGAAAAAAGAAAATCTATTATATTTCAGCGGAATTCCTGATCGGAAAACTGCTGTCTAACAATTTGATCAATCTGGGAATCTATGACGACGTGGCGGCTCTTTTGAAACAGTATGGCAAGGATATTAATTTGATTGAGCAGGTGGAACCGGAACCTTCGCTTGGAAACGGCGGGCTGGGGAGGCTTGCGGCATGTTTTTTAGATTCGATGGCGACGCTCGGCTTAAATGGGGACGGAATCGGGCTCAACTATCATTTCGGGTTGTTTTTGCAGACCTTTGAAAATCATCTGCAAAAGGAAAATAAAAATCCCTGGATAGAAAAAGAGAGCTGGCTTACCAAGACGGATGTGACTTATCCGATTCAGTTCGGCGGATTTACCGTGCAGTCTCGCATGTACGACCTGGATGTGACAGGTTATGAGAACCGCGCCAACAAACTGCACTTGTTCGACATTGAGACAGTAGATGAAAGCCTGGTAGGAGACGGGATTGACTTCGATAAGGAAGATATCTGCAAAAATCTTACCTTGTTCCTGTACCCAGATGATTCTGATGATGCAGGAAGGCTTCTTCGGGTGTATCAGCAGTATTTCATGGTGAGCAACGGGGCAAGGCTGATTTTGGAAGAGTGCAAGGCAAAGGGCTGCAAGCTTTATGATCTGCCGGAATATGCGGCAATTCAGATTAACGACACCCATCCTAGCATGGTGATTCCAGAGTTGATCCGATTGCTGATGGAAGAGGGGATCCGTATGCAAGACGCGATTGATATCGTGTCAAAAACCTGTGCTTACACCAATCATACTATCTTGGCGGAGGCATTGGAAAAATGGCCCATGGATTACTTGAATCAGGCGGTGCCCCAGCTGATGCCGATTATCAGGGAGCTTGATACGATTGTCAAAGACAAATTTAAGGATCAAACCGTGGCAATTATCGACTCTGCCAACCGGGTGCATATGGCGCATATGGATATCCACTATGGCTACAGCGTTAACGGCGTGGCGTATCTGCACACCGAGATCTTAAAGAAAAACGAGCTCGATCATTTTTATAAGATTTATCCTCAAAAATTCAATAATAAGACCAACGGGATCACTTTCCGCCGCTGGCTGATGCACTGCAACAGGGGATTGAGCAGTTATCTGGATCAAGTGATTGGAACTGGCTGGCACAAAGATGCGCAGCAGTTGGAGAAACTTCTTGCCTTTGCAGAGGATCAGCAAGTTCTTAAGAAGTTGTTGCAGATCAAGAAAGAAAATAAACAAGCCCTTGTGAAGTACCTCAAAGAAACCCAGGGCGTGGAGCTAGATGAGAACTCTATTTTTGATATCCAGATCAAACGCTTGCATGAATACAAACGCCAGCAGATGAATGCCCTGTATGTTATTCATAAATATCTGGAGATTAAGGGGGGAAAGAAGCCGACTACGCCGATTACCGTGATTTTCGGGGCAAAGGCGGCTCCGGCATATATCATTGCCAAGGATATCATCCACCTGATTCTCTGTCTCCAGGAAATCATCAATAACGATCCCCAGGTAAGTCCGTATCTCAAGGTTGTCATGGTGGAGAACTACAATGTAACCAAAGCGGAAAAACTGATTCCGGCATGCGATATCTCCGAACAGATTTCCCTGGCAAGCAAGGAAGCGTCTGGAACAGGAAATATGAAATTCATGTTAAACGGCGCTGTGACTCTTGGGACGATGGATGGTGCGAATGTAGAGATTGCAGACCTGGTGGGCAAAGAAAACATTTATATTTTTGGAGAAAGTTCAGACACTGTGATTGAACATTATATACAAGCAGATTATGAATCCAAAGAGTATTATGAAAAAGACGAAGACATTAAAGAAGCCGTAGACTTCATCGTAGGAAAAGAGATGATGAAAGTGGGGCAGAAGGAAAATCTTGAGAGGCTTTATAACGAGCTTTTGAATAAGGATTGGTTTATGACGCTTTTGGATTACAAGGATTATGCCAAGAAGAGGGAAATGTGTTATAGAGATTATGAAGACCGTGTTGCATGGGCAAAGAAGATGCTGGTGAACACGGCAAAGGCGGGATTTTTCTCCTCAGACCGTACCATTGCAGAGTACAATCAGGATATCTGGAAATTATCATAGACTATTTTTAGAAGGATGGTGTTGACAAAATGAAACAAAAGATAACAGCTTTTATTTGCATGTGTTTGATGATGCTTATGCTGACAGCCTGTGCCAGCGGACCAGAAATGCCAATGCAGGTCACAGTGGATGGCTATGACATTGTGATAGGCAAGACTACGATGCAGGATTTGATTGATCAGGGGTATGAGGTAAACAATAATGGCAACCAGGATGTGGCAAAAGACGGGGATCGCTATATTTCTTTCTATTATAGCCTCGATAAAGGAGCAGGACATCAATTCTGGGTCACGGTCTGTGTTCCTTGGAGCGGAAAGGCTGATATTTCCGCTGAAAGCGCTCAGTCTGCTACAGAGGGGATTGTGAGGTCAGTCGAGGTAAGGAAGTCCGCCGCAGAGGATATCTCCGTTGTTTATAACGATGTGGAACTTGCGGATATGAGCTTTGATAATGCTACGGAATGGGGCGCAAAAGAAAATAAAGATAAATCTGTGAAAACATATCAATTGACAGCCAAACAGGGATTTCTCACCTGGGAGGCCATAAATACTTCGGATCAGGAGTTTAATGAACTGCGGGTTCAGATGAGTCAGAAAGAATTCGAGAAAATGCAGGAATCATAGGACTGCAGCCAGTTAAGGACTGATGTGAAAGGGCTGTTGCAACATGCAGCTTATATACAATATATGGATGAGATTCTTGCGTTATCAAAACCATATGTTGTATATAAAGGCAATTATGCAACAGCCCCTTGTAAATGGAAATAAGTTTAAGCCAATTTTAAAAAAGCTCTAAGTTTCTTTTCGCAGATCCTTTGGGAGCTGCAAAAACAGCTTGTTGATGCGGTTCTTGTCCGTGTCTTCCACCCGCAGGAAGATCCCTTCCGGCGTGGTGATGGATTCGCCTGCCTGGGGAAGATGATCCAGCAGTTCAATCATGTAACCTCCTACGGTGTCATAATCCTCGGAGGAAAGCTTTAAATGCAGTTTATTGCAAAGATCTTCCAGGTTCATGGAACCTTGCACCAGGTATTCGAGCTCTCCCAGCTTCTGGAGCGGATCTTCTTCATCTATGTCGTATTCGTCCCGAATCTCACCTACAATCTCCTCTAAAATATCCTCTAAGGTAATTAAGCCAGCGGTTACGCCGTATTCGTCTAGTACAATCGCAATATTAAAGGAAGACTGTTTCATTTCTATTAAAAGTTCCACTGTTTTCTTATGCTCATAAGTATAATAAGGCTTGCGCAGGATGTCACGGACGGAAAAACTGTCCTTGCTTGCCTCATAGAGCAAAAGGTCCTTCATGTTGATCGTTCCCACCACGTTATCAATGGAGTCTTCATAGATCGGTAGCCGGGTGAATTTGTAAGTGCGGAAAAGGTTGATCAGTTCTTCGTAGCTGCTGTTGATATCAGCAAACGTCATGTCAATTCTTGGAACCATGATTTCCTTTGCCTGAGAGTCGCCGAAGTCAAATACATTGTTGATCATGGCATGTTCTTCCGGTTCAATGACGCCTTCCTGGTGGCTGACGTCTACGATGGTGCGTAGCTCCTCCTCTGTGAGGGTGCCATGTTCGCCGGAGACATTGACCCGCAGCAATATTAAAAACCCAGTGGATAATTTATTGATAACATAAATTGCAGGAGTCAAAAATTTCATAAGTCCCAGGATAATTCCTGAATAGGCAAGGGAAATCTTATCTGCATGAATGGTGGCAAGGGTCTTTGGCGATATCTCACCGAAAATAAGCACCAGTACCGTCAGGATTCCAGTTGCAATTCCCGCTCCGGCATTTCCAAAAATCTGAATCGCAAGGGCGGTGGCAATCGATGAAGCCGACAAATTGACAATGTTGTTGCCGATCAAAATCGCGCTGAGCATCTTTCCGGAATCGCTGGTAATTTCCAGCACCCTTTGCGCCTGCTTGTTTCCCTCATCCGCAAGATTCTTGAGTCGGATTTTATTGGAGGTGGTCAGCGCCGTCTCCGCAGAGGAAAAAAATGCAGATAACAATAATAATAAGACTACAAATAATAACTGTATGACCTCGCTTGAGTCCAAGTGCATCTCTCCTTTCAATATACATAATATAAAGGAAGAAGCAGATTTTTGCAAGATATTTCCATGAACTTTAGAGAATTCTATGGAGGACGGGGAATAGTTTTGCTGACAAGGGAATAAAATATCTTAGAATCTAATGGACATTCTATCAAGGAGAGGAAGAAAATGGAAAGAAATCCTATGAGAAAAAACCTTGTGCAGGCGCAGGGAGAAAAGAAAGAAAGAATCTCTGTGCTTGCAATACTGAAGATTCTGTTGGCAATGTATCTGGTAACCGGCGGGCTGCTGCTGCTATTATCAGCACTGCTGTATAAGATGCAGCTCAGTGAAAGCGTGGTATCAGTAGGGATTGTGCTGATCTATGTGATTTCCGGGTTCTTAGGCGGGCTGCTGATGGGCAAAGTTATGAAGACGCGGCGCTTTTTCTGGGGAATGGTGATAGGAGGAGCCTATTTTCTGATTTTAGTGCTAGGCTCCATCCTATTTGAAAAAGGGATTAACATGGAGTTATCCCGCTTGTTCACAACATTGGTCCTGTGTACGGCCTCGGGGATGATCGGGGGCATGGCAAGCTGACGAAGCTTTTTGGATTGGCTACCGCTGTACCCGTCCAGAAGCGTCGCCGCCAGCCAGTTTTAAAACTTCATCTAAGGAGACGAGGTTAAAATCTCCCTCGATCGAGTGCTTGAGACAAGAAGCTGCTGCGGCGAACTCAATCTGTTCCTGAGGCGGATAGCCAATCAGGGAGCCAGCGATCAGTCCTGCGGCGAAACTGTCGCCGCCTCCTACCCTGTCTACAATGTGCATCTGGTACTTGCGGCTGAAATAGCAATCGTCGCCATTGTAAAGCATGGCGGACCAGCCGTTGTCATTGGCGGAAATAGATTCCCGCAGGGTGATGGCGACTTTGGAAAAGCCAAAACGGTCTTTTAATTGTTTCGCTACATCTTTATAGCCTTCATGGTTCACAGTCCCTGTCGTGACGTTTGTGTTTGCCGCCCCGATGCCGAACACGTCAGAGGCGTCTTCCTCGTTGGCGATGCAGACATCTACATACTGACAGAGGCTTTCCATGACCTGTCCCGCCTTTTCCTTGCTCCATAGCTTCTTCCTGTAATTTAAGTCGCAGGAAATGGTGACGCCTGCCTCCTTTGCTGCTTGGCATGCCATCAGGCAAAGATCTGCAAGAGTATCGTTTAAAGCGGGGGTAATTCCGGTAAAATGGAACCAGTCAGCGCCTTGAAAAATCTCTTTCCAGCAAAAATCTTCGGAAGAGGCAGTGGAGAGAGAGGAATCTGAGCGGTCATAGATTACTTTTGAGGGGCGTTGGGAGGCGCCTTTTTCGAGATAGTAAATGCCGACCCGGTTGCCGCCCCGGGCAATGTAGGAGATATCCACTCCGTATCGGCGCAGGGCGTTGATTCCCGCCTGTCCGATTTCGTGCGAGGGGAGACGGGTAACAAATGTGGAATGGAAACCATAGTTTGCCAAAGATACGCAGACATTGGCCTCTCCGCCGCCATAGACGGCGCCAAAATGTTCTGCCTGGACAAATCGCTGATAGCCTTCCGGGGCAAGGCGCAGCATCAGTTCCCCGAAAGCGATTACTTTTTTTTCAGTCATGATTGTTCTCCTGTTCTGTAGGCTGGTCATGCCCGCACTGTGCGTACGGCCTCTTCAGCCAGCCGTTGAATTTCTTCAAAGTTTCCTGTCTTTATCAGATCTTCTTTTACCATCCAGCTCCCGCCGCAGGCAAACACCCGGTCACATGCCAGATAGGTGTGGACATTTTCAAGGTTGATTCCTCCAGTGGGCATAAACCGGATTTGAGGGTAAGGGGCGGACAATGCTTTGATCATTGCCAGTCCCCCGGAGGCTTCTGCCGGAAAGAATTTGAGCATCGTCAATCCCATAGAGAGCGCTGTTTCAATGCCCGTGGGATTGTTGACGCCTGGGAAGACAGGATATTTCTTCTTTATGCAGTGCTTTACCATGGTGGGATTCAAGCCAGGGCTTACAATGAATTTGGCGCCTGCTTTGATCGCTTGGTCTGCATGGGCAGGGGTAAGCACGGTTCCTGCGCCTACCAGCATCTGTGGAAATTCCTGGGTCATGATTTTGATCGCTTCTGCGGCTGCTTCTGTACGAAACGTGATTTCCGCACAGGGGAGTCCGCCGTCGCAGAGCGCTTTCGCCAGCGGCTTGGCGTCGGCAGCGTCCTGCAGGACTACTACAGGCACGATGCGGGCGAGTTTTAGTTGTTCTGTTATTTGATGCATGGCAAATCCTCCTATAGCATTTCAAAAGAGTCAGAGATAGGCCTGTCAGCCTCTGATGGCAGCGCAGGCGGCGTGGTCCAGGCAAGGGGAGCCTGGCTGGGAGAGCCGTCTGAATGATTTCCAGTGTTTTTGACAGAATTGAAAGGAAAACCATTCTGGGCGTAGCTGCCATATCCATTTCTGAGTTTCGTTTTTGTATGATCATCTCCCTGAGAGGAACTTGTTCTTTCTGGAAGGTCGCTGTCGGGGATGTTTCCATCATCGTAAATATTTTTTGCGCGCTTGTAACTCATAGAAAATCTCCTTTCGGTAGTTGTTTTTGGTTAGTATGCGAAACCAAGGCAAGAATTATGCAACATCATAGGACGGCATATTTCGTTTGTGCAATGGCGTGTGATATTTACGAGATTTTTGGGAATACTCTCAATGGCAGTAAGTTTCGATTTTCCCCATTTTGTAATTCATAGTGACAAAAGGTTTCCATCACAAAGCGATGAAAACACTTTGCACATAAAAGCGCTCTGAAAAGCTGGCTTTTCAAGCACTTTTTGTACAAGATGTCTATGCTGCCAAAGGCAGCAAGACCTTTTGTCACTATGAATTACAAAATGGGGAAACTCAAGCTCGCAGACAGTTTACTTTTTATACATTCTGATATATAATCTTTCATGAATTGCCTGTTTGTGCTGAAAAGCGCACTGAATGGAGGAAATCATGATATGAATATTGCAAATGCTTTGACGTGGTGCATGAATGTAGAAAAAAAACATAATGATAGAAGTGGAATTTACGGTTTCACGCAAAGGGCTTTGGCATATAATTCAAATAAAATTGAGGGGAGCACGCTTACAGAATATCAGACAGCGCCTTATTTGAAGAAGGCTTTCTTCCTGTATCAGAAGATGTTTACGGGGCTAAGGATATAGAAGAAATGAACGGACATTTTCTAATGTTTAATCATATGCTTGCAACCATTGACGCACCTTTGTCAGAAGACTTAATCAAAGAATTCAATAAAAATCTTGAAACTATCGCAAAGCTGCATTCCGCTTACGAAAGGCTCCATCCGTTTCAAGATGGTAATGGCAGAACAGGTCGTATCATTATGTTTCGGGAGTGTATCAAAAACGGACTATGTCCCTTTATTGTCCAGGATAAGAACCGCATTGTCTACGTCACGTCTTTAAAAAGCACAGACCGAGAATTTGTTCTCAGACCTTGCGCACTATTTCAAAGAAGAATAATCTATATACCAAAAACAATGCGCATTCTTTCCGTGGAAGAAAGATACCAGGAATCCAAGGGACTTTAAGACCTTTTAACACCTAATATAAAGTAATACGCAAACCGCAGCATCATTGCAGAAAGGACTTACCATGCGCATCTGGTTTAAAATATTTCAGGACAATCATCTTCTACGGGATACCGTTATCACGGACGACGGCAACGACACCCGCACCCATAAAATTTTCAACGCATTAGAACAAGCATGTTACCAATTCGACTTAAGCAAGCCCCTCTGGCTTGACGCAACCGTAGCGGAATTCAAGCGCCATGCCAAAGCACGATTTTATCAAGACAATTTCGTGGAAGAGATTGACTTTGATTTCTTGGAAATCCATGTGATCGAAGAATAATTATCGACGTTGCCGCTTTGCCTCATACATCAACAGCGCCGCCGCTATGGCGGCATTTAGCGATTCTACGCTTCCCTCCATGGGTATGTGAATGTAAGCGTCCGCAAAGCTGGCAATGTCTGTGCTTAATCCATTTCCCTCATTTCCAATCAAAAATCCACAGGGCTTGCCATAATCCGCCTCCTGGTACGACAGCTTTCCTTTCAAATGCGCCGCATAAAAAACAACGCCCTTTTCCTTCAGCGCAGAGACTGTCCCAGTCAAGTCCTCCGCAATATAAAACGGCACCCGAAACAGAGAACCCATTGTAGAACGGATCACTTTGGGATGGAATATGTCCACAGTCGCTTTGCTCATCACCACGCCTGTGACGCCAGCCCCCTCTCCTGTGCGGATCATCGTGCCAAGGTTTCCTGGATCCTGAATATCTTCCAAAACCAAAAGATGAGGACGCTGTCCTAGCAGATCTTTCAAAGCATATTGCGGCATTTTCGCAAGACAGAGAATTCCTTGGGGCGTCTTGGTATCGCTGACGCTTTGAAATACAGCGTCTGACAACACCTCATATGGAAAGCCTTCCCACGGCCGGCGCTTCTCTATATCCAGGAAAAAACTTTCTGAAAAATACAATTTCTGAATCCGTTCTTTGGGCACTTCCAGGCACATTTTCATTCCTTCCACCACAAAAACCCGCTGTTCATAGCGGGTTTTTGCCTTTTTATTCAACTGCATCATTAATTTGACTTGCGGGTTTGAAGAACTTGTAATCATGCCTCTTCGCTCCTTACAGACTAAGGTTTTTGCAGATTTCAAATTGATATTCTGAAATCTCTTTCTGCATCGCAAGCGCTTCGTCAATGTCAAAGTCCACATACTCACCGTCACGGTAACCTACCACCCGGTTGGTTTTGCCCTGACAAAGCAAATCCACTGCAAGCGCTCCCATGGTGGACGCATAGACACGGTCTTTACAGGTAGGGCTTCCTCCACGCTGCATGTGACCCAGGATCGTTGCCCTGGTCTCCACGCCTGTAGCCGACTCTATCCGCTTTGCCATGCTTGCAGAGTGACCGATTCCCTCTGCATTTATAATGATATGATGCTTTTTGCCCTTTTTCTTATTAGCAATGATATTATTTACCAGCGCCTGTTCATCGTAATCGTATTTCTCAGGAAGAAGAATGTCTTCCGCACCATTGGCAATGCCGCACCACAGCGCAATATAACCAGCGCCGCGTCCCATTACCTCGATGATCGAGCACCGCTCATGGGAAGTGGAGGTATCACGCACCTTGTCAATCGCTTCCATCGCCGTATTTACCGCCGTGTCAAACCCTATCGTATATTCGGTACAGGCAATATCCAAGTCAATCGTTCCTGGTATCCCAATAGTATTGATCCCCAGTGACGCCAGCTTCTGTGCGCCTTTGAAAGAACCATCGCCGCCGATTACGATCACGCCGTCGATGCCGTGCTTCCTACAGATCTCCGCTCCTAGCTGCTGCCCTTCTGGCTTGGTAAATTCCTTGCATCTTGCCGTCTGCAGGATAGTTCCTCCCCGCTGGATGGTATCTGATACGTCGCACGCCTGCAAATCTATAATTTCTTCCTGGAGCAGCCCGGCATAGCCTCTCTTGATTCCTTTTACTTTCTTTCCTTTGACAATCGCCTGCCGCACTACCGCGCGGATTGCAGCATTCATTCCTGGTGCGTCTCCGCCGCTGGTAAGCACGCCAATTGTTTGAACTTCATTCGCCATAAATGATCCCTCCTGTTCCTGTCCTAATTCTCACTTTTTCCAATCTATTACATTCTAATCTCTTTTAGGAAGATTTTCAATACTCTTTTCTACAACTTTTACGTTATTTTCACCCAAGACCTTAGTCAATGTGTTTAACATTTCAGGCATAATCGCAATATTCCTGCTGGGAGGAAGCCGCTTCATCCTCCTTTCACTGGAAATATAGACAACAACGCCGTCATTTCCGTCACTTTCTTTTAACAGTTCGAATACTTCTGCCTCGTGGCGCTGATAGTCCTCTCTGGTAGGAAACTGCAGCCAAAGCTCCTGCTTGGCGTCCTCAAAAGAATAGATCCGTTCACAGACCAGTTTGGCATTTTTCTCGTCCTCGGTGACAGCCTTTCCCCGGACAAATACTTTTTCATCGACATTCAAGAAGCGACTGTATTTCTCATAGCTGTTTGGAAAGATAATAATTTCCATCGTCCCTACCAAATCTTCCAAGGTGATAAAGGCCATCGTCTGGTTATATTTTGTATATTTTATGGTCTTGTCCAAAATCATTCCACCGACCATGGCTAACTCGCTTTCCTGCACCCGGGTATGCCCGCTCTCCTCCTGAATCTGAAAATCAGTAGTAAGCCTGGTTATGTTCTTCCTCCATTTTGCCTCGTATTCTTCCAAAGGATGACCGCTGATATAAATGCCGAGCACTTCTTTTTCAAAACTCAGATACACTTCCTTGGAATACTCTCCCACGTCCGGCAGCTTAATTTCAAATTCTGCCTTTTGGTCTTCTCCTGCCAGATCAAACAGCGTCATCTGTCCCGCCATGGTGTTCTTTTTGTCCTGGGCGATGTCATCCATCATCCCTGCATACACCATCATGCTTTGCTTCCTGGTAGCGCCCAAATGATCCAAGGCACCTGACTTGATTAAGTTTTCCACCACGCGCTTATTAATCTCACGGTCTGCCATCCGGGTCAGCAAATCTTTGATGCTTGTGAACTTTCCGCGCTCGTTTCGCTCCTGACAAAGCTTTTCAATAAAGGACTGGCTGACGCTCTTTATGGCGGACAACCCGTAACGAATGGCGTTTCCTGATACCGAAAACGTGCTCTCTCCCTCATTGATACTGGGCGGAAGCACCTGGATCCCCATCTGCCGGCAGGTAAAAATGTATTCCGAAATCTTCCCCACATGATCCATCACAGAGCTCATCAGCGCCGCCATATATTGCACTGGATAGTAATATTTGAGATAGGCGGTCTGGTACGCCACCACTGCATAGGCAGCCGCATGGGACTTATTAAACGCATATTTTGCAAAATCAATCATTTCGTCAAATATCTTGTTGGCTACCTGCTCGCTAATCCCATTACTGACACAGCCTGGAACTCCTTCTTCCTCATTGCCATAAACAAAATTCTTCCGCTCCTGTTCCATTACCGACGTTTTCTTCTTCGACATGGCACGGCGCACCAGATCGCTTCTTCCCAGAGTATATCCTGCCAGATCCCGTACAATCTGCATTACTTGTTCCTGATAGACGATGCACCCGTACGTCGGCTCTAAGATCGGCTTTAGCTGGGGACAGTCATAAGTAATTGTTTGCGGATTATTTTTCCCAAGAATATAGGCAGGTATAAAATCCATCGGACCTGGGCGATAAAGAGAAATACCTGCGATAATGTCTTCCAAGCTCTGTGGCTTTAACTCTTTCATAAAGTTCTTCATCCCGGCACTCTCCAGTTGAAAGACGCCATCCGTCTTCCCAGTCCCCAGAGAAGCAAGCACGTCCTTATCGTCAAAATCTATCTCGTCAATGTCCAGCAATTGCTCCTCTTTGATAGCAGGATCACGCTCTTTCTGGCTAACATGGATCAGATTTACGGCATTCTGAATCACGGTCAAGTTTCGAAGTCCCAAGAAATCCATCTTCAAAAGTCCAAGCTCTTCTAAGGTAGTCATGGTAAACTGCGTGGTGATTGCGCCGTCGCTTCCCTTAGAAAGAGGCACGAATTCATCAACCGCTTTGGAACTGATAACCACTCCCGCCGCATGCATGGAAGTATGCCTCGGAAGCCCTTCCAGACGTTTTGACATGTCGATCAGCTTCTTGATGCTCTCGTCATTTTGATAGAGATTTTTGAGTTCCAGATTCATCCTCATCGCTTTGTCGATGGTGATTCCTAACTCCATTGGAATCTGCTTTGCGATATTGTCCACAAAGGCATAAGGCAAATCCATCACCCTGCCCACGTCACGGATCACGCCTCTTGCCGCCATCGTACCAAAGGTAACGATCTGCACCACCCGGTCTTCGCCATATTTTTCGCTGACATAATCAATGACCTCTTGCCGCCGCTCGACGCAAAAATCAATATCAATATCCGGCATGGTGACACGTTCTGGATTCAGGAACCGCTCAAAAATCAGATTATAGCGAACGGGGTCGATATTGGTGATTTCCAAAGTATAAGACACCAGGCTTCCCGCTGCGCTTCCTCTTCCTGGTCCCACGGCAATGCCATTTTCTCTCGCAAAATGAATAAAATCCCAAACAATCAAAAAATAGTCCACATACCCCATCTGGCGGATAATATCTAGCTCATACTGAAGCTGCCGTTGCAGCTTGGCAAATCTCATGGGTTCTTGCCCTGGGATTTGCGTCCTGCCGTCCACTACAGGATAACGCCGCTTTAATCCCTGATGACATATATTTTGCAGGTATTCCCAAGATGTATAGCCCTGTGGCACATCGTACTTCGGCAGCTTGATGACTCCAAACTCAATCTCCACCTTACAGCGGTCTGCAATTTTCTGCGTATTTTCTAATGCCTGCGGCGCATAGGGAAACAGGGCGCGCATTTGTTCCTCGGACTTTACAAAGTACTGCCCGCCCTCATAACGGAGCCTGTTTTCATCAGACAATTTTTTCCCGGTCTGAATGCATAACAAGATATCATGAGAATCAACGTCCGTCTCATACGTATAGTGCACGTCGTTAGTTGCCACAAGCTCAATCCCCGTATCCTGAGAAAGGCGCATCAGTTGCTGATTTACCTGCCGCTGTTCTGGCAAGCCGTGATCCTGGAGCTCTAGAAAATAATTCCCACGCCCAAACGTCCTTTGATACCACAAAGCCGCTTCTTTGGCTTCCTGATAAAACCCCCGCAACAGAAGCTTTTGCACTTCCCCCGCAAGGCAGGCGCTGAGCACGATCAACCCCTCATGATACGCTTCCAAAAGTTCCCGGTCTACCCTGGGACGGTAATAATATCCTTCTGTAAATCCCCGTGAGACAATCTTCATCAGATTTTGATACCCTGTATTGTTTTCCGCCAGCAAAATCAAATGAAAATAGCGGTCCTCCCCTTCCACTTTTTCGCGATCAAATCTTGAGCCTGGCGATACATAAACCTCGCATCCTAAAATGGGATTGATCCCCGCCTCTTTCGCCGCCCGGTAAAAATCAATCACGCCGTACATAACGCCATGATCGGTGATCGAAGCAGCGTTCATCCCCAGTTCTTTTACCCGCGCCACATATTCTTTGATCTTGTTGGATCCATCCAACAGGCTATATTCCGTATGGACATGAAGATGTGCAAATGACATATGTTCCCTCCCTTCGAGAAAAGGACGCCGTGGATCCCTCCATCTGGCGCCCTTCTGATACCATTTTACAATACTTTTGATAAAAAGTACCGCAATCTTTGATTTTTTGGATGTTCAAAAAATTCCTGCGGCGCATTCTCTTCACAGATCACGCCCTCGTCAATAAACAGCACCCTGGACGCCACCTCTCTGGCAAATCCCATCTCGTGGGTCACCACCACCATAGTCATGCCGTCTGCTGCAAGGTCTTTCATCAATCCTAATACTTCTCCTACCATTTCTGGATCCAAAGCCGAAGTAGGCTCGTCAAAAAGCATCACATCTGGATTCATTGCCAGAGATCGCGCAATGGCAATTCTTTGCTTTTGCCCGCCAGAGAGCATTGCCGGATAAGCATCTGCCTTGTCCGGAAGCCCGACGCGCTCTAACAATTCTTTTGCGCGCCTCTGTGCTTCCTCCTTGCTCATCAGCCCTAATTTTACCGGAGCCAGGGTGATATTATCCTGGATGCTTAAATTGGCAAACAGATTAAACTGCTGAAACACCATGCCGATCTTCTGGCGGATTCTATTTACATCCGTGCCAGGGGCGGTAATCTCTTTGCCCTCAAAGATCACGCTTCCTCCTGTAGGCGTCTCAAGCAAGTTCAGAGAACGCAGAAACGTAGATTTTCCGCATCCAGAAGGCCCAATAATGGCCACCACTTCGCCTTGGCAAATCTTGGTGCTGATTCCACGAAGCACCTGATGATCGCCAAACTTCTTCTCTAATTCTTTTGTTTCCAGCAATACCTTACCGCTCATTGACTCTAAGCCTCCTCTCCAGCTTGTTGACGCACCAGGAAAGCCCCGTTACCAACAACAGATAAATTAAGGCAACCGCAATCAGCGGCATAAACGCCGAAAATGTAATTCCTCTTATAATATCTCCGCCGTGTGTCAAATCTGTCAACCCGATATAACCGCTGATGGAGGTCTCCTTTAACAACACGATAAATTCATTTCCTAAAGCCGGAAGCACATTTTTAAACGCCTGTGGCATAATAATGAACCGCATCGTCTGCCGGTAGCTCAGTCCCAGGCTGCGTCCTGCTTCAAACTGTCCTTCATCGACGGACATAATGCCGGAACGGACAATCTCAGCCACATAAGCGCCGGAATTCAATCCAAACGCCACCACTGCAACGAAAATCTTTGGTATATTTACTGTTGCAAATATCACATAGTAAATGATCAGAAGCTGAATCATCGTAGGCGTTCCCCGCATCACGGTAAGATAGATTCTGCACAGGAAATTGGCAAATTTCATATGCCCAGTCTTATCATGGCTGGAACGGATAATCGCCACCAAAAATCCAATGGCAATTCCTACCAATACTGCAAACAGAGAGATGATCAGGGTATTGATTAATCCTTCGATTATGTACTGATACCGATTGCCCTCTATAAAATTCAGTGTAAATTCATCCATAAAGCTCTGCACTTGGACATTTCCTCCTATTTTGAACGGACAATGATCACCTGTTTTGCCTTGGCGTAAGTATCACTGAAGTCAATGCTTTGAAGCCGCTCCTCATTTACGGTCATTCCTGCCACGCCAATGTCTGCCTTTCCAGACTGCACCGCATTGATGATGGCGTCGAAATCCATATCCAGGATTTCCAGTTCCATTCCAAGCTTGTCTGCCACTGCCTGAGCCATTTCCGCATCTATGCCTACGATCTTATTATCCTCATAATACTCATAAGGCTTAAATGCCGCGTTGGTCGCCATGACCAGCTTCCCGTTGGAAGTGTCCACGTCTTCCGGGGATTCATAAGGGCAAGTTCCCATGGTATCGTCGCCCGTATAATTCGCCATAATCTGATCCAGGGTGCCGTCTTCTTTTAATTCCCCAAGCGCTCCATTGATTTTATCTTTCAATTCCGTATTGTCCTTGGCAATTGCGATTGCATACTCTTCGTCCGTATATTCGGTTTCCAAGATCGTCAGATCTTTATTTTGGTCAATAAATGCCTTGGCTGGCTCTGAATCGATAACCACGCAGTCAATTTTTCCCTGTTTTAAAGACTGCACGGCATCTGCGCCCTTTTTATAACGTTCAATCTTAGTGCCGTTGTCCTTGCCAAATTCATCTGTCACCAAGGTGTCTCCCGTGGTCCCAAGCTGCACGCCAATCTTCTTTCCAGACATGTCTTCCGGAGCATGCACGGTATTTGCCGGAACTCCGCATCCCAAAAGACCAGCAGCCAAAACTCCTGTCGCCAATATCGCTGTTAATTTCTTCCAATTTTTCATAAATATAAATCCTCCTGTCTTTGCCATCCATCGCCGCATGGATGCTCTCAATCTATAGGAGAGCCGCTCCTTGCACAAAATGAATCTCGCACATGCTTTCATAGTAAAATTGTATAAATATACGCCAATCTGTATCTTATAACAATATGGCGAAAAATGCAACAGATTTCCCCTTATTTTTCAGAATGATTTGCGTTTCCATTGCAATTCTTTCTCTGTATTGTTACAATGATAGAATCACAAAACAAACTGAACCAGAAAGGGGTTTTACCAATATGAAGATATTAAAAAAAACCGGCAGCATCTTATTCTGCCTGCTCCCAGTGCTCCTTGCCTTCGGGATCCAGATTATCGTATCATTTGCAGCCGTGATTTTAAAACTGATCCTGGCAATCGCCTCCGATCCCCAATTCCTTGACCATATGACAGATCCCAACCGCATCATAGACGTTATTATGGACAGCCAGTTTCTTGCAGCAATCTCTGCCGTTTATGCGGTGATTGCAGCATTTGCCTTGGGATTCTGGTACTGGAAGCGGTTCGTGCCCAAAAAACAGCCCCGCAGAGCATTGTCGTCGATTCTAAATCTTAAAACCTTGGCAGGACTCGTGCTCCTGATGATCGCAATGCAGTACCTATCCACTTATTTGATGGCGCTCCTTGCCGCTATAAATCCGGCGTGGTATCAAACTTATGATGATCTGATGAAAAACATTGGATTTGGAAATGTCACCCCGCTTCTCGCCCTTTACTCCATCTTGATTGCTCCCATCAGCGAAGAACTGATCTTTCGAGGCGTCACATTGAAATATGCCACAAAAGCAATGCCCTTTTTCGCAGCTAACTTGCTGCAGGCATTTCTGTTCGGCGCTTTCCATGGCAATGTGATTCAAGGCGCTTATGCTTTTGTCGTAGGAATATTCTGCGGCTATGTATGCTTTCAAGGCAAAAGCATTTACCTGTCGATCCTGTTTCATATGCTGTTCAACCTCTGGGGAACTTTTGCACCAGAATACTTCTCCTACAGCGGCGATTCCATATGGATCCATCTTGCAATCTTTGCCGCCGCCGTATTGGCAACAACAGCTGGAGTATTTTTGTATCATAGCGGGACTAAAGCACGCACTCCAATGCCTGAGGCATATCAAAAATATGCAAGCTAAAAGAACACGCAGTTTTACTTGAGTCTCCCCCTTTTGTAAAGTATTCACTTGTTCAAAAGGGGGCTGTAGCACGAATATATTCATTTTTGCTCTTTACAAATCACCTGTTCCATGTTATATTAAACCAATCACAGAATCTGTGATTTCTGATTTCAGGCATTCTAAGCCAGTTACGTTCGGCATATGGATGCCTGCCGGAATTCCTGCCTTTTATGAAATGGAGGAATTCAATGTCTGCAAAAAATAATAAATTCTTACACGCAACAATCGCTGTATTCGTACTTGTATCCGTATTATTCTCTTCAATGATTCCCTCTTTCGAGGCACAGGCAGCGCCCAGTCTTGGCTTTGTAATTTTAAACAGCTATTCCAAAGTCATGAATATTGGAGAAGAATGTTATCTTGCCGCCATCACTTCTACAGGAAAAAAGCCTTCTTTTTCTTCCAATAATTCAAAAGTCGCATCCGTAAACACGTATGGAAAAATTACCGCAAAAAAAGCTGGCACGGCAAGGATCACCGCAAAAATCAAAAACGGAGAGGCAAGCTGCACGGTCCGGGTGGCAGCCACCAAGATCCAGCTAAGCGCCAGGTCGATATCACTGGAAAACGGATATTGCGCCAAACTATCCGCCACTGCGTCCACAGGACGCCCTGTCACTTTCCGCTCCAATAAAAAAAGCGTGGCAACCGTGGACGGCAATGGAGTGATCACAGCAAAAAAACCAGGTACGGCAACCATCTTAGCTTCCGCAGACGGAACAACGGAAAGCTGCATTGTCACTGTGAAAAAACCACAACTTTATCTTAGCAAAAGCTCTGTCAACCTCTATCGGAACCGTAGGTTCCGTCTGATTGTAAAATCCACCTCTAAAAGCATCCCCAAATGGAAGAGCAATAAAAAAAGTGTCGCTACGGTAGACGACAATGGAAACGTGACCACCATAAAGAACGGCACGGCAACCATCACTGTAACGGTAGACGGCGTCAGCAAGACTTGTGAGGTGATTGTAAAAAAGCCCACAGTCACGTTTGAAAAAAGCGAGATCACACTTGCAGTTGGAGCCAAAAAACACATAAAAGCACTTGTCTCCTCTGGCAATCAGCCTGTATACTCAAGTTCAAACACCTGCATCGCATCAGTAGACGAAAATGGCACCGTCTTTGCGCATGATGCTGGCAAAGCTTACATTTATGCCAGTGAGGACGGCGTTAAAAGCCGGATGCGCGTCATCGTGACTCAGAAATAATTTTTAATCCACAAAACAACAAATATCCTTGGCAGGATTCCGGATATCAGAAAAAATTATGGCAATATTTTCTTCTTATGAGAATATCCTCGCTTCGCCAGGAAAGACCCTGCGCATATTATTTTTACTCTATAGGAAAGACCTTTCATGCTAAGGCGTAAAAGCGTTTTTCCTATAGAATAAAAAAAGCCCTCCTGAGCAAAAAATCAATGATGATAACGCTTGCCCAGGAGAGCTTTCCTATTTTGATTTCAGTACAAAATCTCCGTCAATATGATTTTATTGCGGAATGTCCATAATAACATTCCCCATGATGTTTATGCTTCTTCGCCTTGGTGCACCCTGGAACCGTGCACTGGCTATATGTTACCTTGCCATTGGAATGTCCATAATAGCAATTTCCATTATGGGTATGCTTTTTTGTCTTGGTACAGCCCGACACCGTACACTGACTGTATGTTACATAATTGTTGGAATGCCCATAATAATACTTTCCGCTGTGTTTGTGTTTTTTATTCTTGGTGCAGCCTGACACCGTACATTGACTGTAAACTGTTTTCCCATTCGAGTATCCGCAATAATAAGCTCCATTATGACTGTGCGTTCCTGTTTTTTTACATTTCTTCACGGTACACTGGCTATATGTCACGCAGGAACCCGAATGCCCGTTGTAATTCATATTGCCGTGGCGATGTTCTCCTGTGACATTACAGCCTCCATTATGACAAGGCGCATATGTTGGCTGCGTGTTGTTGTGATGCCCCCCTCCTCCATGTCCGTGAGCAAATGCTGCTGCTGGATCCAAAAGGACGGTCATGGCAACTGCAAAAACAAGGATCGTGCTTTTAAATTTGTTCTTCATTATCTCCTCCATTCTATGCGCATAGAAGCAACAGGTAGTTTGCCGAAAGAATTAATAGATTCTTTGACACTTTCCTCTATTCTATGCATTGTCAACTTGTTATCTTCACTCTACCATAGAATTTCTGATATTGCAACAGCATAACATTTTGAATTGCAAAATGGGGAAACTCAAACATAACATAATCCCGCCCTTAATATTGGCGATCGCCAAACTGTTACACATCAAAATCAATCCAGATAGTGAATCGAAAAATGCGCTTCCCCCGCCTCGTCGATCTCCATCAAAGCATAAGAAGGCTTATGCCCTTCCTGCCTAGGATAAGACACGCTTCCCGGATTCAGGGCGATAACGCCTTTATGACAATCCAGAAACGGACGGTGGGTATGCCCGAACATCACGATATCCATGCCGCGCCCTGCCGCTTCCTTTCTCAAATCCTCGATCCCCATTGCCACATAATAATAATGCCCATGGGTGATCCATACGTTATATTTTCCAATCTTTAATTCTTTTTCCCGTTCCAGATCGGAGAAAAAATCATTGTTGCCAGCGACAATCTCAAGCGGGCAGTCCGCCAGTCCTGCAATATAATCTTCGTAACCTTCCGAATCCCCAAGATGTATCATCAGATCGATCTGCCCTGCGCAACGTATGACCTCTTCCAGCCCCCGATGTTTTTTGTGTGTATCACTCACTATTAATATTCTCATAATTCTACCTTTATCTGCCATTTTTGGGCTAACTTTTCTTTCATGGCACGAAGCGCCTTTCCCCGATGGCTCAGCACATTCTTAACCTCTGGGGGCAACTGCGCAGTAGAACAATGATATTCATCGACATAGAAAATAGGGTCATATCCAAAGCCATTTTCTCCTGCCGCTTCCCATCCAATGTAACCCTCGATCGTCCCCCTGGTGACGCAGGTTTCTCCATCTGCAAAGACAGCGGCAATGGCGCATACAAATCTTGCGCTGCGCTGCTCCTTTGGCACTCCCTTCAAACGTTCTAAGATCGTCTGGTTTTTTACCTCATAAGAAGTGTCTTCTCCAAGATACCTTGCAGAATAAATCCCTGGTTCCTTATTCAGATAATCCACTTCTAGTCCGGAATCATCCGCAAGCACTACCACGTCTTCTTTCGCAGAAACCACCGCTGCTATTGCCTCTGCCTTAATCTGGGCATTCTCCTCAAAGGTCTTGCCATCCTCCACAATCTCCAACTCGATCCCTGCCTCTTTCATGGAAACAAGTTCTAAGTCAGGATCTGACAAAATGCTTCGGATCTCATTCATTTTTCCCTGGTTGCCGGTGGCAAATATTATCTTTTTCATAGTTCATGATTCCTTTCTGATTCTTATCTTTCCTCTAAAGCCCGCAGAATCGCCTGATAAATGCCCTGTGCAGCACGTTCCTGAAATTCTCCTGTCGTCATCCTCTGCAACTCCTCCTGGTTTGTCATGAATCCCACTTCGATCAATGCCGCTGGAACTTCACTGTTGCGGAGGATATAAATGCCGCTGCCGTTGGCAACCCCATTGGCTTTGCTTCCCGTCGCCGCTGCAAACTCCTCCAGGCAAATCTGCGCCAGACGCCCGCCGCCATAATCTTCGTCGCTTTTCTGCTCGTCATATAAAACTTCAACCCCATCACGGTCGGACAGCTCTGCGTCTGAATCAGAATTGCAATGAACACTGATAAACAAGTTCGCACCTGCTTTCTCCCCAAGCTGAGCCCGCTGTGCGAATGTTGGGTTCACATCCTCGGTGCGGGTATAATAAACGCCGATCTCACGGTCATTTTCATCGAGCAGCTTTTTGAGCTCCTTGACAATGCCAAGATTAATATCTTTCTCCATGATCCCCTGCTTGATGGCGCCTGGCGCGCCACCGCCGTGTCCTGGGTCTATGACGACCACTTTCTCATAGCGTTCTCTCGGATGGATAAAGTCAAGATATAGACGGCCATTGCTGATCCTGGTCTCCACCTCATAGACAGCGTCCATGGAAATCTCAATTCTTCCATTTTCCATATACAGGTCATTAATATGGTTACATCTTCCCAAAAGAGGATGTTTGAAAAAATAGTCTTTTTCCACCCCTGGAATCTCAATGACTATGTTCTGCGTCACATAGTCATTTTCAAAAAGTACCCGATCCAATTCTAAGCCTTGGGGAAGCTCAAGCTGAAGCTGATGCTTAAAACTAATATCCTCTGTCTGCTCTGTCGGCCTCGTATAATAAGCCAGCATCTGCAGGCCAGACATTTGCCGCTGCTTCAGTTCTATCCTATGAACATCAGAAAACTGCCACAGCACCACCGCCGACAAAACGATGGTTATCATGAGAACCATTGACGAAATTTTAAGTATTTTCCCTTCCATCTTCCGATACCGTCTCTTTCGCATATTTTCCTGAGGCAGCAGATATGTTTGCACGACGATTCAAATACGCCGCTGCCGCATTTCTAGTCTTGCAAAACGCTATACGCTTTGAGGCACAGATTGCATTTCTGATCGTTTTCCGCACTGTCCCAATTCTCGCCGTATGCGCTGATATATCCCTCTCCGTCTGTCAAATCAGCCCCTGCCGTAAATTCGCCCGCAGCATATTCCACAGCCATCGGGTGCACCGACCCAGGCGTGGTGACATAGAGAACGACTGCGTATTTTTCTCCTTCTTCCACCGCAATGTCCTTTTCAAACGGTATCGTATAGTAACCGGCGTTGGTCACGCTGCCGCTGGCAACCTTGACCCGTTCTTTTAAAGAATCTGTGTTTTCAAAATTCTTTACCACAAAAAGCTCATAGGAAGTTTCCTTACCAGTGGCATAAAATCCTGCTGCCTTTAAAAGTTCTTGGGACTGAGCCGTATAAACATTTGCTCCAAAAACGCTGTCTTTATTATAGCCAAGCTGCCCCACCCAGCCACAGAGATCTGACTGGTAAATGCGGTCATAATTATCCGTCTCTTCAATTCCCGTATACACCACGTTATGATTCCCGATGTTCACATCATAATAACTGACATAAAATACCCCTTCGTCTCCAAATTCGTCCCCCCAGCTGTTCTGACATAGAAAGGCCCCATTGCGCTCGACTTCCATGTTAAAATTATCTCTGGGATAATTGTCATCCCAGCCGATGATCATAATCTCATGGTTGGGTTTTTCCGCCCCAATATAGCAGTAGGACGATTTCTCCTGATTATAATATGGCGAATAGGAATGGGGATTGGATAAAGCGCTGTAAATCGCCGTCTGCACTCCCCCATATTTAAACACCGATTCCTTGATTTTTTCAATATCCTTGCCGTCAATCAGCTGGATCTCCTGGACATGCTTCACTGCCTCCAAATTATCTGGCGACTCCCCGTCTCCATAGGGATCGTCCTCTTCCCTCACTGGTCCCTGCCAAGAGACAAGATACGCCATGCCTATCGTGTATTCCCCGCCGTCAGACTGTCCCAGTGAAAAACTGTTCTTGAGCGACATATGATCTGGTGAAAACTCCAAAACCTCCTCCGGCAAAAGCATCGACTCCATAGACGACAACGCCGCAAAAGCCCAGCAGGTCCCATAGTTTCCCTGATCCTTTACCTTTGGCGTCCGCTGCCTGTTGCGCAGATCATACTGCGGTGGCAAAATGCTGTCCTCTTTTGCCTGATTCAATGCCGTCCCCTGATTTTTTTCAATGTTCCACTCATAATGAAAATTCAATGTTTCCGCAACGGTTTCTGCAGCAACATAATAAGCGCCATCCTTACGGACCATCGGGGATTTCGCTTGCTCTTTCTCACCGTTGACACTCACGCTCTCTTCGCCCAACTGAAAAGCAACCACGTCGGAACGTTTTTCCAGCAGGATTTTTTCTCCTTCGTAGATATGGGCGCTGCAGTTAAAGCTCTCGCCCAAGACTGAAAAAGGCACCATGAGATTGAGGTTGTCATCCATATAAATGCCGTCTTTTTGGTTTGTCAATTCTTTATTGTCCACCAATATGGACAAGGCTTTTCCATTCACTGTCTCCGCAATCAGCGGATTCCAAATCTCCCGCTCTAGCCGTGCGCCCCGAAAACGCTTCACCTCTCCGCCTCTTGCGCTGATATTGGAAAATTTCAAAGCCAAAGCACAAAAAAGCAACGCTGCCATTGCAATATATCTCTTTGAGTATTTCACAAAAATTCCCTTCTAATTGCCTGTCTCTCGCATGTGCGTCCGCTTGGGCGGCTTGGGACCCAGAAACTGGTAAAAATATGTCTTCAGCATTCCATTATAAATTTTACGGTTCTTGTCTGCTTTTCTTCCAACATCACGCTCTACATCTTCATAACTGGTAATTATGTAAGAAGACCAGCTATCCAGCCTTCCCAACGCCTCGCCAATTTCTTGATACAGCGCTGGAAGCGCCTCTTTCTCTTCCATCCGCTCTCCATACGGCGGATTGGTGATCAAAAAGCCATATTTTTTAGGGTGATTCAACTGGCTTACCGGGCGCTGCTGCAAATGTATCAGATGCTCCACCCCTGCCCGTCTGGCATTTTCTCTTGCCATCCTGACAACTTCGCCGTCAATGTCATAGCCCTGAATATCAACGACAATATCCGTATTGACTTGTTCCCTTGCTTCTTCCAGCGTGTCATTCCAGATTTGCGGTTCCACAAGATTGATCCATTTTTCTGCTGCAAAATTGCGATTCATGCCAGGCGCCATATTAGCTGCAATCATTGCTGCCTCAATTACAAATGTCCCGCTACCGCAGAATGGATCTACTAAAATCCTCTCTTTCTTCCAAGGCGTCAGCAGGATTAACGCTGCCGCCAGCGTCTCCGTGATCGGGGCTTTTCCGGACATCGTGCGGTACCCTCTCTTATGTAAGGAATCTCCAGAAGTATCTAAGGCTACTGTGACCTCGTCTTTCATCAAAAACAGCCGCAGCGGATAACTTGTGCCACTCTCCTCAAACCATTCTTTCTGATAATGCTGCTTTAATCTCTCTACCATTGCTTTTTTCACTATGGATTGGATGTCAGAAGGGCTAAATAGCTTGCTTTTAATGGAAGATGCCTTTGTCACCCAGAACTTTCCGTCCTCTGGAATATACAGCTCCCAGGGAATCTTTTTGATGCCCTGGAACAGCTCTTCAAATGTTTCCGCATGGAACTGCCCTGCCTTTAGCAGGATCCGCTCTGCCGTGCGCAGGAAGATGTTTGCCCGGCATATCGCCTCCGCATCTCCCTCAAAGGTCACTCTCCCATCTTCTACTTTGGTAATCTCATATCCAAGATCGTATATCTCTTTTTTCAATACCGCCTCTAAGCCAAAATGGCAAGGGGCGATTAATTCATATGTTTTCATTAAATTTCTCCATGATTTATTCTGATAATTCTATATTAGCTTTTCAGTTCCTGGCTGTCAATCTTTTTATAATTTGAGTTCCCCATTTTACATATAAAAGCGCTCTGGGAAGCCAGCTTTTCAGGGTGCTTTTTGTGCAAGATGTCTATGCTGCCAAAGGCAGCAAGACCTTTGGGCACTATAACATCAGTTATTATAAAAATGGGGAAACTCATATTTTATAAATTTTGGAGAACTGCCTGAATACCGCCTACTACGGTTACCGTGCGATAACCTTTGCGGCTTAATTCCCTTGCCGCCATCAGGCTGCTCGATCCTCTGTCACAATAAAGAATAAACAACTTATCTTTTGGAAGATATTTTTGATAGACCTCCAAATTTTCATAAGGGATGTTTCTGGCTCCCTCCACATGAACTTCCTCAAATTCTTCTTTGCTGCGCAGGTCAATTACCCAGGCGTCTGGACGTTTACGGTACTGGTTAAATTCCCGGACACTGATCGTCTGAAACTCCATAAAATCACCTCTCTAAAAATGCAGAAACAGATTATCAGAAATGTTTATGATAATCTGTTCCTACACTATATTATGCAGTTTTCAGTTTTCCGTACATTAGGATCTCACTTAAGATTTGTGGCAATTCGAAGCGCTTGCATTTGTGCTGTTCTGAGAACTTGCATTCTTGCCGCTGTTTTTTGCATTGTTCTGAGAATTTGCATTTGTGCCATTCTGAGAACTTGCATTTGTGCTGTTCTGAGAATATGCATTCTTACTGTTGCTTTCGTGTGAGTTCATTCCTTTGTTTTTCATATCACTGTTTTTTGCCATTATATTTTCCTCCTAATCATTTACTGCTTTCATAGTATCTGATAAAGGCTGATTTTTTATGCAGAAAATTTTTTTGAATTTTTTTCTGATCGCATCCCGCGTGTCTTTGACAGTGGAAAACGAAAGGCCGTTCTGCTTGGCATACGACAGCATACTCATGTTGCCGCGCATACAATTCATGTACACATCAAGCTGCGGCTTAGTCAGGCTGCGGATAAATTCCTGTTCGAGCAAGCCGGTGATGATGTCTTCCTCCATCTTTTCCGGGGACTCCAGCCATGCGGATGCCTTTACATCATCTTCCGGCACAGCGTCCAGCGACAGCACAGTGGAAGGCTGCGTTTCCTCGCTGTCTTCGCTGTCAGATGCTCCCCCGGTATCGTAGGAGCGACGGAGCTTCTTCTCCTCATTGCGGAGTGCTTTCATGACCTCGCGGTCAACCTCCGTAGTCTCGCCGGTGGCCTTCACGCGCACCATGCACTTGCCATCCTCGGAAATCCAGAGGTCGTAATCGAACTCGATGGGTGTTTTGGGGATTCTTTTCATTGTCTTGTCCTTTCCGCTGGCTCGGAGCAGCGGATGGACAAGACTAAAAAAGAGCCGCATGACGGTGAGCTGATCTTCCCATACCGATAAAACAGAGCTTAGAAAACTCTGTTCATGCGGCATTAGGAAGACTCACCAATCAGCGGCTCCACAGCACAGCTATAAAATATTGAATTGTATTTGTTATCTCCTTACCTTCTGTGAAGGCGGAGGTATAACCGTCTCATGTTGATCACATCAAATACGGTTTCCCGGCCACAGGCTTTGCACTTGGCCTGTATGTGACCACGGGAATCCTCGAATACGGCGATGGCGTTATGCCCACAATAGGGACACTTCACCATGCGCATCTTCTGGTTGACAATGGCGCTTCGCGCCCTGCGGATTTTCTCCTGCATCTCAGGTGAAGGCTCTGAGACACGAATGTTTTTCTTCATGCCCACACCTCCAACGGATCGCTATACTCACTGTATGGCCGGGTTTCCAAGTGGCCGAGCTGTTTCAGCCGGATGACGGCGGCTGTCTTGGAAACGCCGAACTGCTGGCAGATCCTATCAAGGGCAACCTTATCCCAATAGGCAAAGGTTCCATCGTAGCTGATCAGCTTCCGCCCTCTGGCATAGTACGCAACGGCAAGGTCGATTTCCCGCTGGGGCATCAGGATCGCCG